>Ga0123337_10000626_pt1 | contig 56038 bp, 51 predicted proteins | sample frozenSSSSmetaG_FD_89792 | JGI IMG/M metagenome (GOLD analysis project Ga0123337, IMG submission 89792) | Glacier valley bacterial and archeal communities from Borup Fiord, Nunavut, Canada, to study Microbial Dark Matter (Phase II) -... | ecosystem: Environmental > Aquatic > Freshwater > Ice >... | reverse complement strand
TGTGGAAGATTATATCCGGCAGAATCCTGGTATTGCCATTCATGCAATTTATCTTTTACTTTCTGTAGTTCTACAGATTGACCCCATTGTATAAAATGTTTTCCCAGGTCCAGCGTACCTTTATGTGATGCATTAAATACATTGATCTTTAAAGAATTGCGGGCAAAATTCTGGTATAATCCAGCGCTAAGCGGATTGGTGATCAGGCCGAAATCAGGCTTGGATTTATCAAATCCTCTTTCCCCGAATAAATATGCTCCGGTTATATCGATGGATTCTATTTCATTATTGCTGAACATGCTCGCCATCCATTTCAGTTTTAATTTTTTTGCAGGCTGATGAAGCAAGGAGAGTCCGATCATATTTGTTTTATAACTATCCTCTTCTCTTCCTTCAAAAAATATGTCCAGCCCGAGGTTGGCGCTGAAAAAAGGGGAGAATACAGTAGAGGTAAGCTGGCTGAACTTCGGCACAAGGGTAAACGATGTTCTTGAAAAATTGCCCAGTAGTTCAAGACTTGTCCGGTCATTAAACTGATAGGTTAGCAATGCCTGAAAATCTGCAGAGGAAGGAACATAATTTCCTTTCGTTTCCTGGCTTCCCAACAAATTCCTGTTGCTGCGGTTACGTATTCCCGCTAAAAAAGTAAATTTATTGTTTTTGGAACTGCCTTCGAAATGTAATCCCTGCTCTAACAATCCTACATACGCCGAACCGGCAAAATTGTGCGGTTTTTTATATTGAATATCGAGAACGGAAGACATCTTGTCTCCATACTTTGCCTGGAATCCCCCATTATAAAAATTTACATTCCTGGTAAGCTCAGGATTAATAAAACTTAATCCTTCCTGCTGTCCGCTTCTGACCAGGTAGGGACGAAAGACTTCAAAATCATTAACATAAATAAGGTTCTCATCATAACTGCCGCCACGCACCGAATATTGGGACGTGAGCTCATTGTTAGATCCAACAAAAACCTTTATCAGGCTTTCAATGCCCCCGGTTGGAGAAGGAATATTAATCGCATTTTTAGGGTTTATATTCACCAGCCCCGCTTCATTGCGTTGCTTTTGGTCGGTGACCACCACCGCGTCCAGCTCTCCCCGGTTGCGTTCGAGCTTTACCACTAAATATTCCTGTTCATTTTCATTAAGAAGGAAATTATGTTGCCTGATGCTATATCCCGTAAAACTAAACAGGACCGCAAACGCTTTATTTGCAGGTGTTTTTAATTTAAAGGTGCCTGAATCGGAAGTGATGATACCGGTTTGCCGTCCAAGAATAATTACCGAAACTTTTGGAAGCAGATTATCATTTTCATCCACCACTTTACCGGAAAGAAAAGCTGATTTGCCCTGGGCAGATCCGGCAAAGGAACAGGCAGTAAGGGATATCAGGAATAATAATCGGATAATATGCACCCGGTATATTTTTATACTTCCGAAATTAGGCATATTTGGTATTGATCAGTTTCCTGATAGTTTCTTTTGGATCAGGTGAACTGAATACCGTACTGCCTACAACCAGCACGTCGGCACCGGCTCTCAGGATGGATGCGGCATTGTCGACAGTGACACCGCCGTCGATCACGATCTTTACGGTGAGGTTTTGCCCGTCGATCATTTTTCTGAGCTCCTGGATTTTTTTTATCGTGTGGGCAATAAATTTTTGTCCGCCAAATCCGGGATTGACGCTCATGAGATTCACAATGTCAATGTCCTGAATAATATCTTTAAGATCGGCAACAGGCGTATGGGGGTTAATGGCCACTCCTGCTTTCATGCCGAGCATTTTGATCTGCTCGATATTACGGTGCAGGTTCGGACAGGCTTCTATGTGCACATGAAGGTTATCTGCGCCGGCATCCCGGAATGCTTCCGCATACTTTTCTGGTTCCAGTATCATGAGGTGCACGTCGCTGATCTTTTTGTTGGCTTTTGTTACCTGGCTGATAACGGGCAATCCGAAACTGATATTAGGAACAAAGCGGCCATCCATCACATCAAGGTGCAGCCACTGGGCCTCGCTCTCATTGACCATCTGGCATTCTTTATCAAGCTGGAGAAAATTTGCGGCTAGCAAGGAGGGTGCGACTATTGGCATGCGCAAATATAGAATGAAAATACTTCAGGTTCTATTTCGTGACCCTCGCCAGGCCATCATGCGCTTCGGTAAAACTATTATCCAAAGAGAAGGCACGGTCGTAATTGGCGGCGGCTTCCTGTTTATCACCGATAGCCTCATAGCAGCGGGCCATCCAAAAGTAGGCATCTGCGTCCGTGTTGGAAACCGTGGCGGCCATGTTGAATATCTTCATCGCAGAATCTATTTTTTTTGTCTCAAAAAATATAATTCCCTTTTCGATGTAAGCGTCCGTCATTTTCCAGTCACGGCGGATACACAGGTCGAATTGTTTAATGGCGCTGTCATATTCCTTTACTTCTGTATAATAAACACCTTTCATATAAACTGGCTCCGTTTGTACAGCGACTGAATCCTGGGCCAGTAAAATATTACAGATGTCTAGCGCCCGGGGATTTTTTTTTGCGGCGTATATATTGGCAAGGGCCATGCCGGAGTAATTGATCGGCAACTGGGCAAATGATCTTTCAAGCGCCTTAATGGCCCCGGTGGTATCTTTTAACCGGGCAAGCAACATGCCTTTATCGTACCAGGCCTCAAAGCCGGTAGAATCTCTTTGAATAATGATATTGTATTGAGCCAGGGCACTGTCCGGCTCTCCTTTTTGAAGGTATACTTCACCCAGTCGGCGGTTGAATTCAGTATTAAAAGGAAACTTTCCGGCTCCCAGCTTTAATAGCCGCATGGCTTCGGCAAGATGGTCGGTGATTAGTAAATTGGAAATATATTCCAGGTTGACCCCATCGTCTCCTGTAAGTTCCCAGGCTTTTTTATAATCAGGTGTGGCCAGGTTCTGCTGATTATTCTGAGAAAGCAGGCTGGCCCTGCGCAGGTAAAGCGCGGCATTGCCGGGAAATCGCTTAATACTATCTGTTATGCCGTCAAAAGGCGGATGGCCCAATGCCTGAAAAGGATCTTTTTTTACAGAAGCATCCTGTGCGCCACAGGAGTGGATACCTATTATTATATATACAGCCACTATTGTCTTCAATACGAGCCTGGTCATGCACAAAATTACCGATTCTAAGCACAGGTTGCTCCTCAGCCAGATTTCACCTGCGGCCCGCATCAGCCCACAGCGCTACGAATTTATTCCCGCTTTGATTTAAGTTCTCCCAAAAGGAGACGGCCATCAGTTTTGGCACGCTACAAATACTTGAATTTCAATAACTTATGTTCTGGCATTTGGTTGGTAATCATTTCCGCAACAATCAAACAACAAACACTCTCTGCAAACGTCAAATTAAGAATCATGAGCATCAGCAACGCAGTATCAAGATCGGAAATGTTGAACAGAATATTAAAATCAGACGCGCAGAATACTGTTTGTGGTACCGATCACCTACTCCTTAAAACAAACACCATGATCACAAAAGTAACAGTGCGCCCGAATCCCTTTTACACTGTTCTGACTCTGGATGTTTATTGTGAAAGCAACAAAAACATTATCGTCAGAATGTTCAACGAAGATGGAAGAATTGTTAAGATGTTCAGTTGGTATCTTGTAAAAGGAACCAATATCACCGCTATCAATGAGTTAGGAAATCTCGACAATGGTCTTTTTCTGCTGGACATTATTGACAATGAAGGCAGTGTTCTTTTCTCTGCAAGGCTTACAAAAGAATAATCAACTCTTTATAACCCAACCTTAACAAGAAGTACAAATTTTTTAAAAGGGAGCTATTGGCCGGCTCCTTTTTTTTATTTGCTTAATTTTGAACGATGGTCAAGCTTTCTGTCAACATAAATAAATTTGCCACGCTTCGAAACAGCCGTGGAGGAAATAATCCTGATGTGCTAAAAGCAGCAATTGATGCGCAACGCTTCGGAGCAGATGGCGTCACCGTTCATCCAAGACCCGATGAGCGGCATATCCGTTATCAGGATGTCAGGGAAATTAAAAAGATCATCACTACAGAATTCAATATTGAAGGTAATTGCCAGGAACAGACATTTATCGACCTGGTACTGGAAATCAAACCGCACCAGGTAACGCTTGTACCAGATGCTTTGGGGCAAATCACCTCCAATCATGGATGGGATACTGTTAATAATAAAGAATACCTCATCCGGATCATAAAGATTTTTAAAGATGCAGGTATCCGCACATCTGTTTTTGTAGACCCGGTAATCGAAATGGTGGAGGCGGCGGCATTAACGGGTACAGACAGGATCGAATTGTACACCCAGGGCTATGCGGAATCTTTTCAGCAAGATAAACATGCAGCGATCAGAGACTATGTGTATGCGGCTCAATGCGCAGTTAAAAATGGTTTAGGCATAAACGCCGGTCATGATCTTGACCTTGATAATTTAAAATTCTTTGCTGATAATATTCCCGGTTTGCTGGAAGTCTCTATTGGGCACGCATTGATATCGGATGCATTGTATCTCGGGTACGAGAATGCCGTTCAACTCTACAAAAGGCAGATAAAAAAACAGTAACTAATTATTTACATCCCAAAAGCTCACATAGCTTATCTTCCAGGTCTTTGCCCCGTAAATTTTTTCCTATAATTTTTCCGGAAGGATCAATAAGGATATTTTGAGGGATAGATTGTATTTTATACTTCGCGGCGGCTTCATTGTTCCAGAATTTCAGGTCGCTTACCTGGGTCCATACCAGCTTATCATCTTTTATTGCTTTCACCCATGGCTCATGGTCCTTGTCAAGAGAAACTCCCATGACGGTAAAATTCTTCTCCTTGAATTTGTTGTACGCTTTTACAACATTCGGATTTTCCATTCTGCAGGGGCGGCACCAGCTGGCCCAGAAATCCACCAATACATATTTGCCTTTGAGTGAGCTCAGTGCTACTTGTTTTCCATCAGGAGCGGCCTGTGAAAATTCAATAGCCTGCGAACCGATCGCACCGGTCTTGCCATCTTCTATCTGCTGGCGTATTATTTTACCATAGAATCCATCTTTTGTTTTCTGGTCAAAGGTGTTATATCTTTTTTCCATCAGGAGCATATCCTGTTCCATTTCACTGGTCACCAGCACAACGAACGGAGCAACGGGGGATGATTGGTGCGACGATATAAAATTATCGACAGAAGATCTTATTTTTCCAAGATGGTCTTTATAAGCCACCATCAGGGAATCTTCTTTTTTAAGTTCCGGCTGTGCATTTATTTTTTGTCCCATTGCAGTTAATTGCTGGAACAGAGGATTAAATGTTTTCTTAAAATCTTCAAAATCAGATTCAGTCGGGGAGCCGCTAACGGTCAGGTCCTGGATAGTTTTTACATCTCCCTTCAGGGCAATATTCTCATTGCCCATGAATAATATTGTTTTTTTCTGAACGGCATCGAAATTCAGCTGGTATAAATTCGGTTCGTCAACAGAACCATTCAATTCGAATACACCATTTTTCACTACTGATTTCGCAACGGTATCGGTGGGAACATTGGCATTTGAAAGACTTACCGGGGAACCATCCGGAATTCCCTGGAGATCTCCGGTGATCACGAATTTATTCTGTGCACACAAGGCAACAGGCACGACCAGCAATGCCAGTATAATTTTTTTCATTTTCGTTTATTTAGAGTGTCGCTTCCGCAAGACGTCCGTGACATCCTGCAAATTATAACCTTTTGCGTTAAGTAAAAGTAAATAATGAAAGAGCAGATCAGCAGCTTCCCCAAGAAATAATTCCTCATTATTGTCCTTCGCTTCGATCACCAGCTCCACGGCTTCCTCGCCTACTTTCTGGGCGATCTTATTTAGGCCACTGCCAAACATTTTTTTTACGTAAGAATTTTCATCACTGCCATTTTTACGGGAGATGATAACCTGCTCAAGATGGGTAAGAAAATCACTGCTTTCATTCTTTTCGTTCCAGCAGGTATCCGCTCCTGTGTGGCATACCGGACCCAGTGGCTGGGCCCTGATCAGAAGAGTATCGTTGTCGCAATCTTCTTTTATTTCTTTTAAAATGAGGAAGTTACCACTTTCCTCCCCTTTGGTCCAGAGACGTTTTTTTGAGCGGCTGTAAAAGGTCACTTTGCCTTCGGTGATGGTTTTTTCTATGGCAGCAGCATTCATGAAACCAAGCATCAGCACCCGCGAGGTGTTGACGTCCTGGATAATGGCAGGCACCAGTCCATCTGAATATTTTTTATAATCTATTTCCATATTACAATCTGACCTTTATATTCTTATTCTTCAAATATTCCTTCAGTTCCGGAATTGCAATTTCTTTAAAGTGAAAAATACTGGCCGCAAGCGCCGCATCTGCCTGTCCTTCCACAAAGATATCGACAAAATGCTGCATGGTGCCGCAGCCACCGGAAGCGATCACCGGAACCGGCAATGTTGTTGCAAGTAACCTGGTAATATCAGTGGCAAAGCCTTTTTTAGTTCCGTCATGGTTCATGGATGTTAATAATATTTCCCCTGCACCGAGATCAACAGCCTGCTTTGCCCATTCAAGGCAGTTGGTTTCTGTTTTCAACCTTCCTCCGTTCAGGTAAACATACCATTGCCCATCTGCTTCCTGCCGGGTATCGATGGCCAGTACCACGCACTGGCTGCCGAACTCCTTTGCCAGGTCTGCCACCAGCTGCGGCTTGCGGAATGCCGCCGTGTTAATGGAAATTTTATCTGCCCCATTATTTAATAAAATGCTTACATCTTCCACGCTGCCGATTCCGCCGCCAACGGTAAAAGGAATATTAATGCGGTGTGCAATGCGGTTCACTAATTCGCTTAATGTCTTTCGCTTTTCAATGGTTGCCGTAATATCAAGGAACACCAGTTCATCTGCTCCCTGCTCCGCATATAGTGAACCTAATTCCACAGGATCTCCCGCATCGCGGATGTTCTCAAAATTAATTCCTTTCACCGTGCGGCCATCGCGGATATCCAGACAGGGAATGATCCTTTTTGTCAGCATACCATGAATTTTTTCAGATCCGCAAGCGTAATCCTGTTTTCATATATTGCTTTACCAACAATGGCGCCATTGCAACCTATTTCAGCAAGTTTTTCTATATCATGCATGGAACTTACGCCACCGCTGGCAATAAAGTGCAGTGAAGGAAACTCAGTAAGTATATTTTTGTACAAGCCTGTTGCCGGCCCCTGCAATAAACCATCCCTGCTTACATCTGTGCAAAACAATTGTATCACGCCATGGTCCATGTATTTTTTTATAAAATCATAGATCCGGATATCGGTGGTTTCCAGCCAGCCGCCAATTGTTATTTTTTCATTTTTTACATCTGCGCCAAGCATAAACTTAGCGGCGCCATAATGCTGAAGCCATTCCACAAACAACACTTCATCCTTAACGGCAATGCTGCCTACCGTAGCCCACCGGGCACCGGAGTTCAGTACAATATCCAAATCTTTTGATGTTTTTATTCCTCCTCCAAAATCTATGTCAAGCTCACATTTCGAGGAAATGCCTTCCAGCACTTTCCAGTTTTTAATAACGCCGGCTTTAGCTCCGTCAAGGTCCACCAGGTGCAGCCTGGTAAGTCCCGCGTCTTCAAACTGTTTTGCCACTTCTATGGGATCTTCATTATAAACTTTTACGGAACTGTAGTCACCCTGAGTAAGCCTTACGCATTTTCCGTTGATAATATCGATTGCTGGTATGATCTGCATGAAGTAGCTTAGTTTGCCGGATTAATATTTATAAAATTTTTAAGAATATACTCGCCTGCGACAGCGCTTTTTTCCGGATGAAACTGTACACCGTAAAAATTATTCCTGTTTAATGCCGCACTGTATAAATGAATATAGTCCGAAGCTGCTATAGTATCGGCGCCCACAGCGGCATAGTAACTGTGAACAGAATAAACGTAAGCGTGTTCCAGGATACCGGTGAACAAGGGTGATTTTAAATCAAATATATTGTTCCATCCCGTTTGCGGCACTTTTTCATTTGTTTCACCTGGAATAAATAATTTCACTTTTTCATTAAAGATTCCTATGCATTCAGTATTATTCTCTTCGGTGTAATTGCACATCAGTTGCATGCCCAGACATATGCCCAGCACTGGTTGTGTAAGTTCACGGATCAGTTTATCCAGTTCTCTTTCTTTTAAATATTTCATTGCTGTACTGGCCTCCCCAACACCCGGAAATATTACTTTATCGGCATTGCGTATTATATTATGGTCATCAGAAACCTGTGCACTTACACCTATTCTTTCCAACGCATACAATACAGACTGGATATTGCCGGCGTTGTATTTAATGATCACTATTTTAGGTGATGATTCCATTAATGAATTCTTTTGTGGCCTGTTGAACGTTGTCTGTATTTTCCAATGCTTTTATATATGCCGATCCGATAATAGCACCGTTTGCATATTCGCATGCGGCATCGAAGGTCTGCTTGTCTTTTATACCAAAACCAATCAGCACAGGATTTTTCAATTTCAGGTCGTGCAATTGTTTGAAATAATTCATCTGCAGGCTGATACTTTTTTCATTGCCGGTGGTGGAAGAAGAAGAAACAGCGTATAAAAATCCCGTACTCAGGTTGTCAAGCTTCCTGATTCTTTCTTCCGATGTTTCGGGGGTAACCAGGAAAATAAATTTCAATCCGTATTTATTAATTAACCTGCCGTATTCTGTTTCATATTCATATATAGGAAGGTCGGGAAGAATGAGGCCGTCAATACCAAGTAAAGCGGCTTTTTCACAAAAGGCTTCAAACCCAAATTGCAAAATCGGATTCATGTACCCCATCAGTATCACCGGAACATTTATGCTGCTGCGGAAACCAGTTAAGTCTGTGAACAGCTTATTTATAGTCATCCCACTGGCGAGGGACTTTGAGCTGCTGGCCTGGATCACTGGCCCATCAGCAAGCGGGTCGCTGTAAGGCATGCCGAGTTCTATCATGTCCGCACCTGATGACTGGAGCGATTGCATAATTAAAATAGTACTGTGTGCCTCAGGATAACCAGCGGTACAATAAATATTCAGCACACGCTGGTTCTTTTGTTGAAATAATTTATCTATACGGTTCATAATTTTCGTATGTTGGTTTTACGCAAAGGAAGCGGAAAGGATGCATAAGAAATTCTCTTATGCGCCTTTTGTATTTAATCTTGGCGTCTTTGCGTGAAACCCTGATCCATAGTCTTCATAAATGTATCAAGATCCTTATCTCCCCTTCCACTTAAGCAAACCACCACATTATCCTCAGGGGTAAGAGACAACCGGTCCAGAACGGACAACGCATGCGCGCTTTCCAGCGCAGGAATAATTCCTTCCAGTCTGGCAAGTTCGAAAGAAGCATTCAGCGCTTCCTGGTCAGTGGCACTTAGAAATTTGCCTCTGCCAGATTCAAAAAGATTGGCATGCATGGGTCCGATTCCCGGATAATCAAGGCCCGCGGAAATACTGTGTGGCTCCACCACCTGACCATCTTCGGTCTGCATCACAATACTCATGCTGCCATGAAGTACGCCAGCCGTTCCGAGCTGGGTCGTAGCTGCGCTCATACCGCTGTTAACGCCCATTCCTGCTGCTTCTACAGCAATGAGCTGCACGCTTTTTTCATCCAGGAAATGATAAAATGCACCCGCAGCGTTACTTCCGCCGCCTACACAGGCCACTACATAATCCGGAAGCTCAGTATTTATTTTTTCTTTCAGCTGCCAGCGGATCTCTTCGCTGATGACGCTTTGAAACCTCGCTACCATGTCAGGATACGGATGCGGTCCCACCACACTGCCAATGATATAATGTGTGTCGTTCGGATGATTTATCCAGTCGCGGATTGCTTCATTAGTAGCATCTTTCAATGTTTTACTTCCACTGGCAGCCGGTATCACAGTGGCCCCAAGCATTTTCATCCTGGCTACGTTGGGTGCCTGCCGCAGGATATCCTTTTCACCCATGTACACTATACACTCGATATTTTTAAGCGCACATACCGTAGCTGTAGCCACACCATGCTGTCCTGCCCCTGTCTCGGCAATAATTCTTTTTTTACCGAGCCGCTGCGCAAGTAATATCTGCCCTATCGTATTATTAATTTTATGCGCGCCGGTATGACAAAGATCTTCCCGCTTGAGAAATATATTGGTGTTGTGCTTTTTGCTCAGCCGCTCAGCTAAGTATAATGGCGTCTCACGCCCTACGTAATCTTTCAGCAGATAGCGAAATTCTTTCTGGAATGATTGCTCATAAATAATATCCAGATATCTCGTTTTCAGTTCTTCCACACTACGGTGCAGCATCTCGGGAATGAAAGCTCCTCCAAACCTGCCATAATACCCCATTTCGTCAGGGTTCCTGAATGTTGTAATTGTCATATCTAATTGTTCAGTTCTTTAATAAATGTTTCCACTTTTTTCATGTCCTTTACACCTGGTGATGTTTCAAATTTGCTATTTATATCAATAGCAAACAGGGCCTTGGCCACGGGGTCCTGCTGAAACTTTTTTAACTCAGCCGTATCCCCGGGCTGAATGCCCCCGCTCAAAAAAAACGGCTTGCCTATTGTGCAGCCCTTTAGCATATTCCAGTCGAATTTTTTTCCCGTTCCCCCATAGCCAACACCCATGGTATCGAACATGAACATATCACATACATCCATGTAAGGATTGATCATCCAGTCGATAGCGTCATTGTCACTGAGCCTGAAGGCCTTGACCACCGACACATAATCCGCTATCTTTTCACAATACTTAGGTGATTCATCACCGTGCAGCTGCACCATGTGCAAACGGCATTCATCCACCATCAGCAGCACTTCTTCCACCGAGGCATTTACAAACACGCCCACTTTATTGATCATGTTTATCTTTTTGATCTCCGAAGAAGTAAGATACCGGAACACATACCTTGGAGACCTTGGATAAAAAATAAACCCGGCGAAAGTAACCCCAATTTCAGGCAACTGGTGTACCTGCTCAATCTGCGTCATGCCACATACTTTAATTCTCATAGCTTTCCTTTACATCTTTAAGCGTTCAACAAATGAAGCAAAAGCAATCGCCGGATCATTCTCTTTCATGAAATTTTCACCTATAAGAAACCCTTTAAACCCGGATCTCTTTAATAATTTTATTGTATCTGTATCATTGATCCCGCTTTCAGATATTTTTATTTTGGCTGCAGGGATCTTTTCTGATAATACTATAGATTGATTTACATCTACTGTAAAAGTTTTCAGGTCGCGGTTATTTACGCCCACCATATCACATTCATCGCAAATATGATCAAGCTCCTGTTCATTATGAATTTCCAGCAACACTTCCAGCCCTATGCTTTGGGCAAATGAAGCAAGCTTTTTTACATCCTCCGGCTGAAGGCAGGCCGCAATCAGCAGGATCACATCCGCTCCGATAGACTTTGTTTCTACTACCTGGTATTCATCAATAATAAAATCTTTTCTTAACACAGGAATATCATTTACCCTTGCTTTTATAAGATCATCATCCGATCCGCCAAAAAAATGCCTGTCCGTCAAAACCGACAGCCCGGCGGCTCCATGAGAAGTATATCCACCGGTAACGTATGCGACATCTGCATCTGCGTTGATCACTCCTCTGGACGGGGACTGCCGCTTGAATTCAGCTATGATGCCGGTACCATTCTTATTTTCCAGTGCCCGCTTCATCGACAAACAGGGGCGGTAAAAAAACTCGGAGCCCTGCAGCTCCTGCATTGGCGCAGACATCCTGTGCTGTGCCACTTCAAGTTTTTTATGCGCTATGATCTTATCCAGGATGTTCATTATTGCAACGCGATTAATTTTTGTAAAGATTGATTTGCCCTTCCGCTTTCCAGACTCTCCACAGCCGCGGCATAAGCATCATTATACGTTATATAATTACCCGTACAATGCAGCGCCATCGCGGCATTTGCCAGCACTACCGCATTCTGCGCCCAGGTGCCTTCTCCTTTTAAGATTTTTGAAAATATTCTGGCTGCTTCATCGGCTGTGTTACCACCATAAATATCGGAAGCGTTTACCATTCTTTTTCCCAATTGTTCCGGTGTCATCACTTTTTCTCCCGCAGCAGTGATCACCTTGGTATCATTGGTAAGTGATATTTCGTCATATCCGTCAAGACCATGAATAACAGTGAATGCCCGCCCTGTTTGCTGCAACAGATAGTTGTATATCCTGGCCATTTCCAGACTATACACGCCAACGAGCTGAAATGCCGGAAAAGCCGGATTTACCATGGGTCCGAGCATATTAAAAAAAGTGCGTACTCCAAGGTTCTTTCTTACCGGAGCGACCGTTTTCAGTGCAGGATGAAAAATAGGCGCATGCAGAAAGCAGATATTAGCCTCATCAATCTCTTTGTTCAGCGCATCACTGGTGGTTTTAAAATTATACCCCATTTTCTCCATTACGTTCGAAGCACCGCTGATAGACGAGGCGCCGTAATTGCCATGCTTAGCCACTTTCTGGCCGGTTCCCGCCACAATGAAGCAGGCCAGCGTAGAAATATTAAATGTATTCTTACCATCTCCACCGGTGCCGACAATATCAATTACCGAATGCCCATTCAGATCTACTTTCAGGCACAGTTCCAGCAGGGCATCGCGAAAGCCTTCCAGTTCGGCAATAGTTATACTGCGCATAAGAAATACCGTAACAAAAGAGGCGATCTCCGAATCATTGTAACTTCCCTGGGACATATTGACCAGCACCTCTTTAGCCTGTGCCCTGCCCAGGGTTTTGTGTTCGAATAAATATTGAAGAATTTTTTTCATTATTATTATTTAAGGACAAGTTACTTCAGCCAGTTTCTCATAAGGGCTTCCCCTTTCGGCGTCAGCACACTTTCAGGATGGAACTGCACACCCTGCACATCATATTTCCTGTGCTGAAGGCCCATGATGTATCCATTTTCATCTTCGGCAGTGATTTCCAGTTCATCAGGAAAATTATTTTTGGAAACGATCCAGCTGTGATATCTGCCAATTTCAATTTCTTCCTCCATTCCTTCAAATAAAGGTGAATTTTTGTTTTTAATAATACAGGTGGTCGCAACGCCATGGTATACTTTACTCAGGTTTATTAATTCGCCTCCAAACGCTTCGCCTATTGCCTGGTGACCCAGGCATACGCCAAGTATGGATTTGGATGAAGCATATTCGCGGATCACGGGAAGTAACAATCCGGCTTCTCCAGGTACACCCGGCCCTGGCGATAGAATAATTTTATCATACGCCCTAATATTTTCAAGAGGTATCTGGTCATTACGAAACACATCAACCTTCACCGGTAATATTTTTTCTACCAGGTGCACCAGGTTATATGTAAATGAATCGTAATTATCAAAAACAAGGATCTTCATCTTAGTTTATTTTACCTGCGAATTCAATAGCAGATTTTAATGCATTTAATTTGTTGTTCACTTCCTGTAATTCACTCTCAGGATCAGAAGCGGCTACTATTCCCGCACCTGCCTGGTAAATCAATGTATTATTTTTACTCAATAAAGTTCTGATCATGATCGCATGATTACAGCTGCCATCAAATCCTACAAAGCCGATACCACCTCCATAGTAGCTCCGGGATACGGTTTCAAATTGATCGATCAGCTTCATGGCCTGAAATTTAGGCGCTCCGCTAAGCGTGCCCGCAGGAAAGGTCCTTGCCAGCAGGTCGAAAGGGTTACTATTGCTGCGCACCCTGCCGGTTACTTCACTAACAAGGTGTATCACGTGTGAATAATATTGTATCTGCCGGTATTGGGAAACCTTCACTTCATCACACATTCGGCTGAGATCGTTGCGGGCAAGATCTACCAGCATCACATGTTCCGCATTTTCTTTTGAATCCTTTAATAATTCTTCCGCCTTTATCTGGTCAGTTTCATCATTGCCGGTTCTTTTAAAAGTGCCGGCAATAGGATGCAGTGTTGCTTTCCCGTTGCTTATGATGAGTTGTGCTTCCGGCGAGGAACCCAGTAAACGGTAATCACCATAATCGAAGTAAAATAAATAAGGAGAAGGATTAATAGAGCGCAGCGCCCTGTACACATTAAATTCATCACCGGTAAAAGACTGGCTGAAACGGCGGCTCAGCACAATCTGGAAAACATCACCACGCAGGCAGCTTTGAATTCCTTTTAAAACCATCTGCTTATATTCTTCACCGCTGATCAGGGATGTTTCTTCACCCTTCGTTTTAAAAGGATATACAGGAACATCTTTACTCTTTATTAATGATTCAACTATGTCAGCGTCACTTTCAATTCCCGGCAGAATATTCTCGCATAAAAACAATTCGTCCTTAAAATGATTGATGGCAATTACGTATTGGTAAAACCTGTATCTCACCAAAGGGATCAGTGGCTGATCCATTCGTGTATCCAGCTGCACGGTATCAAAAAACTGAACCGCATCATAAGCGGTATATCCATATAAACCCTGCGCGAATTTCATTTCTCTGGAGGCAGGCTTCTGAATTTCGAATTGCTGCATGTAATTCCATAACAGTGCGGGAACAGCAGATTTGTCCGTGATCTTACTTTTTTCTGCGGAATGCCCGGGATACTTGGTTTCAATGCTGTTTAATGAAGCTATTTCAATGCCTCCGATGGCATTGATACAGATAAAAGAATAACTGTTTTCTGAAACATGGTGATCGGTACTTTCGAGAAGCACTGTATCCCGGAACCTGTCCCTTACCCTGAGGTAGATGCCTACCGGGGTGAATACATCGGCCAGCATTTTCCTGCAGCTTGTTTCTACACTTATTTTTTTCATTTACAGGTTCATTTTTCTTCTTGCCTAAAAATCAAAAAGCCCCGGAATATCCGGGGCCCTATATTATATTACAAACAGTAATAGCATATTACCAGCCCCTATCGGAGATTGTATGCCACCACCACTGTTGATTTATTATCTGAATGTTCATTACAATGCAAATATGTAGCGTTTTTCAATGCGATCCAAATTTATAATACACCTTTTGTACTTGGCAGGTAGTTACTTAGCGGGTCGCGGGTTACGGCCATTCTCACTGCTTTTGCAAAAGCCTTGTATATGGCTTCGATCTTATGGTGCTCGTTCTCTCCCCTGCACTCTATATTGAGATTACACCGGGCCGCGTCACTAAAGGATTTAAAGAAATGAAAGAACATTTCAGTTGGCATTTCACCGATCCTCTCCCTCTTGAATTCAGCGTTCCACACCAGCCAGCTCCTTCCGCCGAAATCGAGCAGAACCTTTGCTTCGGCTTCATCCATTGGTAACGCAAATCCATATCGCGCCATCCCCCTTTTATCCGCAAGGGCCATCGCAAAAGCCTCTCCCAATGCAATGCCGGTATCTTCAATAGTATGGTGTTCATCTATATGCAGATCGCCGTTTGCCCTTACAGTAAGATCCATTTTACCGTGTCGGGCGATCTGGTCGAGCATGTGATCAAAAAATCCGAGACCTGTAACAATATTTGATCTTCCGCTTCCATCTATGTTGAGGTCTATTTTTATTTGCGTTTCCTGAGTGTTGCGTTCATGCACAACATGTCTCAACCCTGATTTCAGGAACTGGTAAATAGCCTTCCAGTCAGGTGTTTCCAATGCGACGGTCTTTTGCAATGAGGCTACTTTATCTGCAATTTCCGAGGAACCAAGATCCGGATCGTTATTCAGCCAGATAGCCTTGCATCCCATATTTTTCGCAAGCTGAACATCCGTTATTCTGTCACCTATCACGTAAGAATTTTCAATGTCGTATTCATCATTGCCCAGGTACTTCGTTACCATGCCTGTGCGGGGCTTACGCGTCGGCGCATTGTCTGCAGAAAATGTCTTATCAATCAGTACCTCACTGAAACGAATATCTTCCCCTTCCAGCGACTGCATCACAAAATTATGAAGGGGCCAGAAAGTGTTTTCAGGAAATGAAGGTGAGCCGAGCCCATCCTGGTTGGTGATCATCACCAGTTCATAATCCATTTCCCGGGCTATTCTTCCCATGTATTCGAACATGTTCGGATAAAACACAAGCTTGTCAAAAGAATCCAGCTGATAGGTTGGCGGGGCCTCTTTAATTAATGTACCATCGCGGTCGATAAATAATACTCTCTTCATTTTTTGTTTAATAATAATTAGTTACTCCGCAATTTTTTAACATCATCAGGAGTGATCATTGAGGCCTTATTGCCAAAACTGTTTCTTACATAGGTAAGCACATCTGCAATCTCCTCATTTTTTAATTGCGCCTGGGCAGGCATTGGATTATTATACTGCTGTCCATTGATTGTAATTTCTTCATTCAGTCCGTTCAAAACAATGTTGACCAGGGAATCCTTTACTCCCAGCACATACCTGGTATTAATTAATGGAGGGTTCATGCCTTTCACACCCGATCCCTTTGACTGATGACAGGGCAGGCAGGTAGATTCGTACACAATCTTACCCCTGTCCATAGAAGCTTTTAAAAGATCCTGCTGTTTAAAAGAAAAACAGAATATTATAAAGGGAACCAAGCCCGTAACGCACAATAATATTTTCATTATTATTTTTTATCGCTGTAACTGACTTTCCACAACCTTCCTTTAACATCATCAGAAATATACAATGCTCCGTCGGGACCCTGTGCCAGTCCGCAGGGACGTGTTACCGCATCATCCGGCGAGTCTATTTCTTCGCTTCCTTTAAAGTTATCGGCAAACACTTCTGCCGGACCAGATGCCTTTCCATCTTCGAAAGGAACAAACATTACTTTATACCCTTTTTGTTTTAGCGGGGCACGGTTCCATGAACCATGAAAAGCGATGAATGCACCATTTTTATATTTAGCGGGGAACTCGCTGCCTGTGTAAAACAACAATGCGTTAGGAGCCCAATGTCCTGGAAAGGCAACAGCAGGGGTATCTACCATTGAGCATTTGCCTGTCTTCTTTTTATCACCCCCGTATTCGGGCGCAAGAATTTTTTTCTTTTGAAATTCATCATAATAGCAATAGGGCCATCCAAAATCAGATCCTTTTTTAACCCTGAACATTTCTTCAGCAGGAAGTTCGGCGCCTTCTTCTTCACTATACAATTCGGGAAACATCTGAAAGAGCCCATCTCTTCCATGCTGCATGGCATAAAGATCATTTACTGTTGAATTCCAGAATACTGCCACCGCATTTCGGATGCCCCTGGCATAATGAACGCCATCGGCATAGGTCTGATTTAATTTATCCGACCTGAATTGCCAGATGCCACCGGCACTGTCCAGTATGTGGCAGGGTGACTGTCCAAGTGAACCTTTCTGCCGGTCTTTAACCTGGCAGGAATTCGATGGCGCTCCTATATTAACATAAATATTGCCAGCATCGTCCAGCGCTATGGTTTTTGCGGAATGCTGTCTTTTATTAACAAGCTTTGTAATAATTTTTTCAGGCACCTGCGCCGGATCGATCTCATTTTTATCATTGAATTTAAATCTGAAAACATCCTCATCCGTAGTGGCATATAAGTACCCGTTTTTAATGGCTATTCCCGACCCGTCAAACGTTCCAAAGCTGTTTACAATTTCCGCCTTGCCATTCTTTTCCCTCAATACAAGAATACCCTTGCCATCTTTCAGCTTCTCGATCTTCACATAAATGTCACCATTTGAATTTACTGCTATATGCCGGTTCGTTGCCAGCGAATCAATAAGAGTGACTGCTTTGAATCCGGAAGGTAACTTCAACTGAATGGTGTCTCCTGCAAATACTGCCATACCGGCAATTAAAGAAATTGCCAGGAATAATAATCTTACCGCTGATGATCTCATATTTTCAGTATTTAATTAATCGTTTAAAAATACAGAATTATAGTGCCTTAAACTCACTTATCGCGTTTAACAGCGCCGTATTCTCCCGGGGAGTTCCCACTGTGATGCGCAGGCACCCCTCACAAAGCTCCACCCGGCTCCTGTCCCGCACCACAATACCTTTTTCGAGCAGGAAATTGTACATTTCACGTGGTTCGGTTACTTCTACCAATAAAAAATTAGCATCGGAAACATGCACTTTTTTAATAACTCCTGTTCCGGGTAGATTTTCTTCCAGCGATTTACGTTCTTTCACAATTTCTTTTATCATACTATTTACCTCCTCCACATTGCCAAGAGCCTGCATTGCCAGTTCCTGCGATGGCTGGCCGATATTATAAGGCGGTTTGATCCTGTTCATAACCTGAACTATCTGTTCAGATGCAAATGCCATACCTATCCTGAGCGCGGCAAGTCCCCAGGCTTTGGAAAGCGTTTGCAGTACTACCATATTAGGGTAATCATTGAGTTCCTGTGTAAACGAGCTGAACCTGGAAAAATTAATATAAGCTTCATCAATGATGACTATTCCGAAATAATTATTCAGCAGGATCTCTATGTCTTTCCTGTCCAGGGAATTACCGGTAGGATTGTTAGGCGAGCAGACAAAAATAAGTTTGGTATTTTCATTTACGGCCGCTGCGATAGCAGAAATGTTTAGCTGATACGACGGCGTAAGAGAAACTTTTTTAATTTGCACATTATTGATATTGGCGCTCACTTCATACATTCCATAGGTCGGCGGACAAATAATAATGTTATCAATGCCGGGTTCGCAGAATGCCCGGATGAGGATATCTATGCACTCATCACTGCCGTTGCCCAAAAAAGTATTTGCTGCCGGTATTCCTTTGACTTCACTGAGCTTTTGTTTAACTTTTAATTGTAAAGGATCCGGGTACCGGTTATACCATTTTGTCAATGGTGAACCAAAACTGTTCTCATTCGCATCAATAAAAATACTTGCCTCTCCTTTAAATTCATCGCGGGCCGAAGAATAAGGTGTTAGGTTCTTTATATTTTCCCTGATTAAATTATTTATATCGAAGCTCATATAATTTCTTTAAATGTAGCATACAACTGTCTGTATCATTTTAACCTTACCCGAACCGCTTCTGCATGGGCGTCCAGGCCTTCGGCTCCGGCCATTATCTGCACCGCGCTGCCGATGCCCAGCAATCCCTCCCTGCTTATCTCCTGGAAGGTGATCTTCCTGATAAAGCTGTCCACACTGACACCACTGTAAGCATGGGCGTATCCATTAGTAGGAAGTGTATGATTGGTACCACTTGCGTAATCTCCGGCACTTTCGGGTGAATAATGCCCGATAAAAACACTGCCTGCGTTTATTACTTTTTCAGAGAGCTGCAATGCATCTGCACACGCAAGAATAAGGTGCTCGGGAGCATATTCGTTTAACAGATCCATCGCTTCAGAGCTGTTATTGACCAATATAATTTTACTGTTTTCCAATGCTCCTGCCGCCAGTGCTTTGCGGGGTAAAAGCTCTAGTTGTGCAGCGAGTTCTTTCTGCACCCCGACAATCAGAGGTTCATGATCTGTCACGAAAATAACCTGGCTGTCGGCTCCATGTTCAGCCTGGGACAAAAGATCAGCCGCAATAAAAGCAGGGTTGCCTGTGCTGTCAGCATACACAGCTACCTCACTGGGCCCGGCAGGCATATCGATGGCCACTCCTTCCTGTTGCACGAGTTGTTTTGCGGCCATCACATACTGATTACCCGGTCCGAATATTTTTGAAACCCTGGGAATTGTTTCGGTACCGAATGCCATTGCCGCAATAGCCTGTACGCCGCCGGCCCTGTAAATTGTTTTTATCCCGAGATAAGCCGCAGTTGCCAGAATAGTGGGATGGATGTTACCATCTTTCCCTGGAGGAGTGCAAATGATAATCTCCCTGCAGCCTGCTATAATTGCGGGAATGGCCAGCATCAGCACGGTAGAGAACAGTGGTGCCGTACCCCCGGGAATGTACAGTCCTACCCTTTCTATGCCTACATTTTTGCGCCAGCAAACTACTCCCGGCATGGTCTGTATTTTTTCCGGTGGCTGAAGCTGCGCCTTGTGAAAGGTGGTAATGTTCGCTGCAGCAAGCATTATGGCATCCAGCAGTGCGGGCCTGATGGCATTAAGCGCAGCAGAAATCTCCTGTTCAGGAACCTGTATATTCTTAACATCGGCCTTGTCATATTCCAGTGTGAACTTTTTTAGCGCCCGGTCCCCTCCCGTTCTTATTTCCTCCATAATGGGCCTGGTAATATCTGCCAGGATAGCATTATTCTGCGCGGGTCTTTTGACAAGTTCCTGCCAGGTGTTGCGTAAAGGATAAAGACTGACGATCATATAATTTATATTACCATTTTTTCAATCGGTATTACCAGTATCCCCTGGGCACCCGCCTCTTTTAATTTTTCGATGATATCCCAGAACTCATTTTCATTCAGTACGCTGTGCACGCTGCTCCATCCAGGTTCCGCCAGTGGAAGTACGGTGGGGCTTTTCATGCCTGGCAACAAACCGATTATTGTTGCCAGATTATTATTGGGGGCGTTCAATAATATGTATTTGTTGTTCTTTGCTTTTTTAACAGCGCGGATTCGGAACAATAATTTGTCCAGCAGCGCAAGCTGTACAGGGTTTAACAATGAATTTTTTACCAACGCGGCTTCAGACCTTAAAATAGTATCTGTTTCTTTCAGGCCATTGGCAAATAAGGTAGAACCGCTGCTGACAAGATCAACAATGGCATCCGCCAAACCTATACCTGGCGCGATTTCTACTGATCCGCTTATTTCGTGGATCTCGGCAGTGATATTATTATTCTTCAAAAAATTTCCCACAATGGTCGGGTAGCTGGTGGCGATTTTTTTATTCTGAAGGTATGCCAGACCATTATATTCATCCGTTTTACTAACTGCAATGGACAACCGGCATTTACCGAACCCCAGTTTCTCCACTATTTCAATGTCTTTATTTTTCTCGTACAGCACGTTTTCCCCTACGATTCCGATGTCGGCCACTTCATCCTCTACGTATTGAGGAATATCATCGTCACGCAGGAAATATATTTCCATGGGGAAATTTTCAGCTTCGGTCCTGAGCTGATTGGCACCATTGCGGATATCTATGCCGCAATCTTTGAGTAATCTTACCGAATCATCGTGGAGGCGGCCGGACTTCTGAATGGCGATCTTTAATTTACTGCGCTCCATGAGCTAATGTTTTAATAGTTAACATAAAAAAAGAGGGCTCACTGATAGTAAGCCCTCTGATATCTTGTTCTGCACAAGCAACACACGGCCTACCTCTGAAGGTAAGTATGATGATGGTGAATATGCAACGTGAATTTCATGATAGTGGCGCAAAAATAACGGCAAATCACATCGGACAAAAATTTTTCTTATAATTTTACAGAAATACAACCCTGCAGGCTACTTATTTGTCTTTATGTATATTGGCAAAATCGTGAAAAGATCCTTTTTAATATTGCTTCTTCTTGTTTTTGTGCTGAAGGCTTCTGCGCAGAAAATAGATAGTATTTATTTCAATTTATATACTGACAGCCTGAAAAAAGGCACTTTCAATTACATAAACGTTGAAGGGCGGTACACAGATGGACGCTATCTGCCCCTCGGGACAAAGGAATTAACATTTACCGCTTCAGCAGGAAGCTTTAGCGGCAACAGTTTATATATTGATACCTCTTTTAAGGAAGATAAAATAATTATTCGGGTTGTGTCGTTTTCTAAACCTTTGCTTACCAGTGAAATTACCATCTATATCAAGAAAACCGGGAATACTGAACATCTTCCCACTGTGGAGGAAATCCTCGGAAAACCACAGATCCGGAAGAGAAGAAGTTGAAAACGGATGTACAGTAAAATTTATTTCGTCATTGCGGCGCGCATCTTATTAGAATCTTCAAGGAACTTTGCCAGGCCAAGGTCTGTCAATGGATGCTTCAGCAGCCCGAGTATAGGTTCGAGCGGGCAGGTGCAGACATTAGCTCCGGCTTCGGCACATTTTACAATGTGTAATGCGTTGCGTATAGAAGCGGCCAGGATTTGGGTGTTGAAACCCTGCAACTGGTAAATATGAGCAATCTGGGCGATCAGTTCAACACCATCCCAGCTGCTGTCATCGATCCTTCCTATAAAGGGTGATACGTACGTGGCGCCTGCCTTTGCTGCCAGGATAGCTTGTCCGGCCGAGAAAACCAGCGTACAATTCGTTTTTATTCCATTATCTGAGAACCATTTCAACGCTTTCACGCCCTCCTTGATCATGGGAACCTTCACCACAATGTTGGGGTGGATGGCTGCAAGTTTCTTGCCTTCCTCCACAATTTCCTTAAATGTGACAGCAATGACTTCGGCACTTACATCGCCGTCTACCAGTTCACAGATTTTTTTATAATGATCGATCACTCCTTCTTCACTTTTGATACCTTCTTTAGCCATTAATGACGGGTTGGTAGTCACGCCGTCCAAAATTCCAAGGTCATTCGCTTCTGATATCTGGCTTAAATTAGCTGTGTCAATAAAAAATTTCATGATCGTAATATTGTTCTAAAAATCGGCAGATTACTTACATCGCACCGCTACAACCGCTTACCCTTGCTATCTTCCGATCCTGGGGGAGTTCAGCAGGAGCTGGCCGTGTAAGACCTGCCGGCTGCAAATGTAAAGGCAAAAATAAATAGATTGAAATTTATTTTGATGATGTTAATTTATCATTAACTTTGCAATGCAAAAAAGCCCTCCTAAGAATAGGACGGCCTCTAACGATTGCTTGCCATATGAAAATCTTACATAGTAGGTATTGTGCTGAGTTTCACAGCTTACTATCTTAATTAGCCTTTGCGATTTCTTGCTTCACGATTGCCTGCCGTATGATTGACTTAACTTCTGCTACAAATATAATCATGGAAGTCTTTCCTTTTTAACCAACTATTAAGGGATATCATTACCCCAAAAGGGAGCCTGCATTGTCCAAACCCTTTACTGTATTAGATTTGAGCAGATTTTTTTAATTATGCCCAGCAGATTTTCTGATATTTTATTTCAACTGGTACATTCTCTTGAAAAGGCTGAAAAAAGACATTTCAAGCTTTATATCAAAAGAAGTTCCGGTAAAGAAGACCTTAAAATTGTACAGCTTTTCGATGCATTGGATAAAATGCAGGACTATGATGAAACTTTACTGCTTAAAAAACTTCCGGGAATTGAAAAACCTCAGCTGTCTAATTTAAAAACTCACCTGTACCGCCAGGTTCTTGCCAGCCTCAGGTTGCTTAAAAGTACGGAAAGCCTGGATCTTGAGCTTAGCGAGCAGATGGACTATGCCCGTATATTGTATTATAAAGGATTATACCTGCAAAGCCTGAAAATCCTTGACAAGGTAAAAGAAACAGCCACAACTTATCACCAGGACACTATTTTAATACAGGTCATCTCTCTTGAAAAGAAGATTGAAACGCTTCACATCACCCGCAGCATCCAGGACAAGGCCGATTCACTTGCTATGGAAGCCATTGAAGTACATGAAAGAAGGAAAATGATCACGCAGCTATCCAATCTTGCGTTGCAGCTGTACAGCTGGTATGTAAAACACGGGCACGCCAGGAATGAAAAAGATGAAGCCGGTGTAAAACAATTTTTTCTGGAACATCTTCCTGCTGAGGCCGACCATCAAAAAGGATTTTATGAACGGCTTTATTTATACCAGAGTTATAGCTGGTATTCATTTATCCGGCAGAACTTTTTACAATACTACCGGTATGCGCAAAAATGGGTGAACCTGTTCAGGGAATTTCCTGAAATGATTAACGTAGAAACCGGCCATTATATTAAAGGCATGCACAATCTGATGAATGCGCACTTCGATCTGCGCAATCATCAGCAGCTGGATATCGTATTAAAGGAAATGGAAGAATTCGCCCCCTCACATATTGTGCAGCATCATGATAATTTTCGGGTACAGGTATTTGTTTCGATCCAGCAGGCCAAGATCAACAGGCATTTCATGCGCGGAACTTTTAAGGAAGGACTGCCCCTGATCCCTTATGTGGAACAAAAGCTGGAAGAATATTCCTTATTCCTCGACAAGCACCGTATCCTTGTGTTTAATTACAAAATTGCTTCCCTGTATTTCGGAAGCGGGGATTACAATACGGCGATTGATTATGTCCAAAGAATTATCAACGAACCTATAGACCTTCGTGGCGACCTGCAATGTTATGCCCGGCTGCTGCACCTGCTGGCCCATTACGAAATGGGCAATTTCGCTTTGATGGAACCTTTGACGAAATCAGTTTACAGATTTATGGCCAAAATGGAAAATCTTACTGTCGTTGAGGAAGAAATATTTAAGTTTTTAAGGAACTCTTTGCAGTTTTCAAGGCATCGGGTACGGCAGGAACTGGATCTTTTTTTACACAAAATCAAACATTTGGAGAAAAACCGGTTCGCGACAAGAGCATTCGCTTATCTCGATATTATATCATGGGTGGAAAGCAAAGTGAACAACAAGCCGATGAGTGAAGTGATATATGAAAAGTACCTGAACAGCAGAAAAAGAAACTATAAGGAGCTGGCAGCTTAAATAAAAGATTAATGAGATGGGTGATTTAAGTACCATCTCATTAATCCCTGAATCAAATCAATTCCCGGGCGGTCTTCATAGTTAATATCTTGCAGATAATATCCTGATTTAACATAAGTTTCGACAGTTAATTGCCATTTGTAATATTTGTTAAAAGTATGACGATCAATATAAATGGCAAATAGAAAATATACCCGACCTTATGTGGTATTTACGGTGACGATACCGGGTCGCAGCATTTAACTAACCTGTCAATATCTTTTCATCGCGCTTTCCTTCACTTGCACCGCTGTTTCCTTTCCAAGATATCTTTCCACACACCAGTGAATAATAAAAACCATTGGTATAAATAATACGGCAATGATGAATTTATAAGTATATGAAGTCAGCGCCCAGGCGGTACACCGGCCTGTACTGACTATTAGGTATCATTTTACCAAAAGTATGATCTGGAAAATAAAGAAAAAAAAGTTCACAAGAACGAGCCACCGGGGAAGTTGGGCAAGGGATAGCCTGCGGGTAAATAAAATAAGCAGGCAGAAGATATTGAGCAGCATATTAAGCACAAGGGCCAGTACATTTCCAAGTATGATTATGGTAGAGGGTATGATACCATTGCGGATACCAGGAATGTAATGCATAAGGAAGGCAATCAGGAAGCATGCGTTGCAAATGAGTGCGACACGGGAGAAAAATAGCAGCTTAGGCATATAGTTGGTGTAAAATTGCCTTATTTTGCCCAATTAATAACCAACACAGAATGAATAAATCATTGTGGCAGCGGATTCAGCCCCACGCCATCGCCATAGGAATCTTTTTCCTGATCTCCTCTATTTACTGCCTGCCTGCTTTCCAGGGCCTGGTGGTGGCCCAGCATGATGCAACCGGATGGCGGGGCATGGCGCAGCAGTCACTGGAGTTTTATAAAAAACATGGGCATTATCCTCTATGGACAAACAGTATGTTTAGTGGAATGCCGGCGTTTCAGATCATGGTAGGATCTACATATAATATTACTATTGCTTACCTGAACTATTTGTTCACGCTGTTTTTGCCAGAACCTGCAGGATTATTTTTCCTCTCCTGCCTTGGATTTTACATTCTTTGCATGTCGCTGGGAATAAAAAGTAAAGTGGCGATACTGGGATCTCTTGCTTATGCCTTCGCATCTTACAGCGCCGTGATTGTTTCAGTAGGACACACGACTAAATTTTCCTCAATGGGATATGCTCCTGCGGTGCTTGCGGGTCTGGTATTGCTTACCCAACGCAGGTATCTGCTTGGATTTATTGTTACTTTAACCTTCAGCACTCAGTTGTTTTATCAAAACCATGTTCAGATCGCATATTATACGTTCCTGATAGCAATATGCCTGGGTGTAGCTTATGCCATTCAGGCAATAAAAACCAAAGAAATAGCACACTTGCTGAAAACAACCGGCCTTGCAGTGGTGGCCGCAGGGATGGGAATGCTTTCCTATGCTGTTGTTCTTTTTCCAACATACGATTATTCGAAAGAGACAATGAGAGGAGGAAGATCTGAGTTAACCGCTCCCGGTGAATTAGTAAATAACAAATCAAAGGGCGGCCTTGATAAGGATTATGCCTTCGCTTACAGCTATGGGATAAGTGAAGTGCTCACAATAGCTGTACCGCGCATGTACGGCGGAAGTTCTTCTGAATTGCCCCAGGATTCAAAAACGGCTGCTGCATTCGCTGAAAAAACCGGGATGAGCGCAGAACAGGCTGATGAATATGTACAAAATTTTCCTGCATACTGGGGACCGCAGGGCGGCACGTCCGGAGCAGTGTATTTTGGTTCGATAATCTGTATTCTGTTTATTTTTGGATTAATTTATTATAAGGGCTGGCACAGCCATTGGCTCATCGCGGCCACTATCCTGGGAATACTATTGGCATGGGGAAAAAGCTTCAGTGGGTTCAATTATTTCCTTTTCGACCATTTACCCTTTTATAACAAATTCCGGGCACCATCGATGGCACTCGTGATCCCACAATTAACCTTTCCCCTGCTTGCCTCCCTGGGCTTAAACCACATGCTGGAAAACAGTGGTGATAAAATTAATTTTTTAAAAAAATTCAAGCTTGCCTCCATAATCAGTGGAATTTTTATAGCTGTTTTAGTCTTACTCTATTTTGCACTTGACTATAAAGGAGAGGCTGATACAAATGTTCGCACACAGCTGTCATCGAGCATGTTACAGCAACTATCGCAGCGCAGTAAACCTACAGCTGAAATGCAGGTCCAGGCAGACGATTTTGGCCGGTCAGTTACAAATGCGCTTAAAGAAGACAGGCGGGCATTGTATGGAGGAGATCTTTTAAGATCATTAATTTTTATTTCACTAGCCGGGGCTACCCTGTATGGTTTCGGAAAAAATAAAATAAACAAAAACATTACGGCTATAGTATTGGCTGCCTTGGTATTTATAGATTTAATCGGTGTGGATCTCCGCTACTTAAGTAGTAAAAACTATGTAGAGAAAGATGCTTTTTCAGAAGCTTTCATCCCAAATAAAGCCGATCAGCAGGTATTACAGGATACCTCCTATTACAGAGTGTACAACTCCGATGGCGATCCCTTCCAATTGTCAGGTTCCACTTCACGCACTTCTTATCTGCACAATTCAATAGGCGGATATCATCCTGCTAAGCTTGCTTTGTATAACGACCTCATCAGAGAACAGTTACAAAAAGGAAATCAGCAGGTATTTAACATGTTGAATACAAAATATTTTATTGTAACCAATCCGGCAGACAAGCAGCAAGTAGCACAGTTGAATCCTGATGCGCTGGGATCCGCATGGTTTGTAAAAGCAATAAAATACGTCAGCAATGCTGATGAAGAAATGAGCGCTCTGGATAATTTTAATCCCAGGGATACAGTTATCATAGACAGAAGGGAACAGTCAAAAATTATGTTTTCTCCCATTCGGGATTCCTCCTCTTCTATTAAACTTGTTCAAAATCTAAACGATTATATCTTATACAGCTCTATTAGCAAAGCCAATGGTTTCGCAGTTTTTAGTGAAGTGTATTATCCTAATGGATGGAAGGCCCTTATTGACGGCAAAGAGGTATCAATAGTGAAAGTAAACTATTTGCTAAGAGGTCTGCCTGTTCCTGCAGGGAATCACAGAATAGAATTTAAGTTCGATCCTGATTCATATAGAATTGGTAATAATGTCTCAATGATCGTAGGGGTACTCTCTATACTTATACTGGTCTATGGAATATTTGTTTTTTGGAAGAAGTACAACAATAAGGTTACTGTTATGAAAAAATAATCATTCATTCATGGATAGATTTCTCCAACAAAATGATGAGCTGGGCGATTTAATAAATGCACAGGCCAGTGAATTATACAACCGAATGAAAGAGCTGGATGCCGAAAATCTTGGCATGCCTGATTATTGCCTGGCCTACTTCAGAAGCAGTCATTTCAAAAGATTATTTTTTTCCATTGAAACCAGCGCTCACCTGCTTTACAGATCCATTATGCTGGCAGGCAAAACGCCATCCGGCATGGTGATCATGGATTACGGTGCAGGGGTAGGAACGCTATATATTCTGGCTAAAATGATTGGATGTAGTAAAGTTATTTACAATGACCATCTTGATGACTGGAGAATAAGCGCCCAGTTAATAGCGGAGGCAGTAAACGTGCATGTAGATCATTATATAGTAGGTGATATACACGACTGTCTGAACAAACTTTTCGAACTGCATCTCAATGTTGACATTGTTACTTCAAGGAATGTGATCGAACATATCTATAAACTGGATATGTTTTACAACGCCATTCATCACCGGCATCCTAAAGCAATAATATATTCTTCAACAACCGCAAATAAACAAAATCCAGCCTCAGTAATCAAACATCTGATGTGGCACAGAAAATGGGAAAAGGTTTTCAGGGGTAAAAGAATGGTTGCTATACAAAGACAATCAAATGGATTATCTTTCACTAAAGTAAAAATACTTGCCACCGCCACCAGGGGCCTGGCGGCACAGGATCTTCACGAAGCGATAGAAAAATATAGAAAAACCGGTAAAAGACCGGATCCCAAAAGCAATGGCAGCAATACATGTGATCCATCAAATGGGGTCTGGGCAGAGCATCTGCTGAGCGAGGATGCTTACCGGGCAATGATCAATATAGAAAATTATTCCGTGAGCTTTGATCCCGGATTCTGGGACACTCATTACTCTCAGAATTATATGAACATTGCCGGAAAGATTTTGAATAAAATAATTGACGGTAACAAAAAAATAGCGATGAGGATTGCGCCGTTTATTTATGTCGTTGCTATTCCCCGGAAGAAAGAAATAAATAATTGAAATGGCCAACACTCACCGTGTAGATAAAGCATTATTCAGCGATGAGCACTATCTTGGCAAGCCTGCCAGTGAAGACGACAGAATAATTGGCAGACGAATAAGGATTACTGAAAGATATTCTCAATTCTTCGCAAAAGACCTATCATGCATAGAAGTAGGATGCGGTTCCGGTGTAACCATCGCTCAGATAGCAAACAGGTTCAGAGAAAGCCTGGGAATTGATATTTACGATTATGCCAAGGACTTCGAAATACAGAAAAACAAATATGGTGCATTAAATTGTAGCTTTAAACAGCTGGACCTTGAACAAACTATGCCTGAAGAACAATTTGACAGGCTGATAAGTTTTGAAGTGATCGAACATCTGAAAAACGAAGCAAGTCTGGCAAAATATCTAACCTTGTTGAAAGATGGCGGTATGGCCGCAATAACGGTTCCCAATAAGTGGTGGATATTTGAGACGCACGGAGCACGATTACCTCTGCTTCCGTGGAACAGGGTACCATTTTTTTCCTGGTTGCCTTCTTTTATTCATAACCGATATGCTAATGCCAGGATTTATACATTGAAAGGTATAAGAAAGTTAATGGAACAGCATGGCTTTACGGTCTTAGGGCATTGCTACATTACTGCGCCAATGGATGTCTTAAAGAAAGGATGGTTAAAAAAGAGGCTATTGAAATATATTTTCAGGAACGATATTACCGGATCTCCCTTCTTATCTACTTCAATATTCCTAATGGCTCAAAAGAAAACATGAAATTACCAGGAATAAAAATAGTCAGTATTATTCCCTATAGAATATTTCCGGCACAATTAGGCGGTGAGAAAGGTATTGCATTATTTACCGAATACCTTGCAAAAAGGATCAATATAACCGCTATTACCACACAGAATAATGATCCGGAATATGCAAAAGGATATACGTTATTAAATATATTATCAAATAGCAGACTTCGATACGTAAATTTATTTCTGTTTTTTAGATTAAAAAAAATATTAGTCAGGGAAAAAGCGACGCACTTGCTGATAGAACATCCTTATTATGGGTGGCTAGCGTGGTTATTAACAAGCTACATTAATATAAAATTCATAGTTCACTCGCATAATATTGAATATATGCGGTCAAGGTCTATTGGCAGATGGTGGTGGAAGGGGTTAAAAAAGTATGAAGGCTGGGTTTATCGAAAAGCTGACAAAGTATTTTTCATATCTGAAGATGATCGTCAGGTTGCGATTTCTTCTTTAAATGCTGATCCGGCCGGTTCATTGGAAATTACTTATGGAATTGAACTATCAGAAGTACCGGATGATATGGAAAACTGCAGAAGATTAATATCAATAAAACATGGCATTAATCCTGGTGTGAAAATACTATTGTTTAATGGAGCACTGTACCACCATACTAATTATAATGCTTTAAATATCATTTTAGAAAAAGTTAATCCTTACTTACTTCAACAAGCACATTTTGACTATAAAATACTGGTATGCGGCAAAGGTTTACCCGACTTCTTCAATTCTCTTAAAGAATATGAAGACAGGAACGTAATCTTTGCCGGATTTGTGAATGACATATCCTTATACTTTAAAGCGGCAGATATATTCCTGAATCCGATTTTGAGTGGTGGCGGGGTAAAGACAAAAGCTATTGAAGCACTGGCTATGAATTGTACGGTAGTATCCACTGAATTAGGCGCTTTGGGTATTCGAAAGGAAGTATGCGGTGACAAGCTTCAAATAGTAAAAAAATATGACTGGCAAAAATTTTCAGAGCTGGTCATAGAATCGTCAAAATCAGACACAAAAATTCCAGAAACATTTTTTAAATATTATTATTGGGGTAACATCATTGAAAAGGTGATATCCGTATTATAATACCAATGCATAATCTTACAAAAATAAAATTGTTCAGGGTAGTTTTATGGATCACCTATCCTATTAGTTTAATATTTTTATACCCTATTGTAGTATTGAAAAAAACAAAATTCCGTTTATTTTTCTTTTTCGACAGATACGCTATAGGAGGAGCACAGCGAGTTCATTTGGATATACTTGAAAGTGTAAGAGACATCTCCAAAAAGGTTTATTTCACACGTTTTTCTCCAAATGACAAGTTAAAGCAGGAATTCTATTTATTACCCGGAACTGAATGCAGAGATATTCATATATGGTGCGATTATCTAATCTTCCGGATATTTACCGTGCATTATTATGCCTTCCTGCTAAATAGATCTTCTGGTGCGAAAGTTATTGGAGCAAACAGCACTTTCTTTTATGACATGCTTCCATTCATTAATAAAGCAGTATTCAAAGTAGAATTACTGCATAATTTCACATATGATAAAAAAGGAATGGAATTTTTCGGATTAATTAACCATGATTATCTGGACAAAAGATTGGCGATCGACAATGTTACCAGAAATAACATACTACAGCAGTACCGCAGCTATGGAGTAAATGTAAAATATGATGAACGTGTATGCCTGATTGAATTTGGAGTAGAGATTCCTGTCTATATAGAAAAAAAGCACCTTCCTCCACTTAAGATTTTATATGCGGGAAGAGGATCCGCGCAAAAAAGAATCTGGTTGCTAAACAGAGTGGTAGAATTTTTCATCGATACAAAATATAATGTGCTATTCGAATTTGCTGGTTCTATGACGGATGAACTTTCTGTAAAAGTGAGGGCCAATAGTATTCTATATGGGGAGATCGGCGATAGAGCGCTCATGAATTCATTACTAAGAAATAGCCATGCAATAATACTGACTTCTTCATTCGAAGGCTTTCCTGTTATCATAAAAGAAGCTATGTCGTATGGATGTGTGCCAATTGTGACGGCCCTGGAGGGAAATAAGATCCATCTGAAACATTTAGAGAACTCGTTGTTGATTGACGAACCGGAGGATGAAGAAAAAGTAGTGGCTAATGCCATCGCGAATATTCAGCGTCTATCATCAGACCAACAATTACTTTTACGTTTATCCATGGAAGCTTATAATTACGCAGCCAGAAATTTCAGAAAAGATGAATTTATGATTAAATACCGCGAGTTATTATCCTGAATTATTCGGTATATTGTACAACGAGCTTTGGATGTTTCGAAGTGTTAGGATATTTACTTGAACAAAATATTCTCCAGGTATAGGCTTTTTCAGTTTTCAATCGTATTTGAAAGCCATAATTCTGATCAGCCTTTACCATAGTTGTCACCATTTTGGTTACGTTAATATCCTCTAAATCCAGAAAAGCGGAATCGGTATGAGGAATAACTATTTGATCGGACTCAGTCGTGGGAGGTTGATTCAACCAGGTTATTGAGGAAGGTATCCATGATGATGCTATGCGGCTTATTAAAATAGCGTTATCCTTTCCGGAATTAGCCCTGGATTTATCGCCTTCCCCATTTAAAGGAGTTGGATTTGAATAAAGAAAAAGCTTTGCGCTTACAACTGAAGCAAAAGAAGGGATATCGCTTAAATCAAAAGTAAAATCAGCTCGTACAAACACTGTATCACCTAAATATGTACCAACACCGCCCTCAATCTCACTTACATCCAATCCTGACTGATCAATTCCTGTGTTATTACCAAATAAATGAACTTCCGATTGATTATGATCAGGATTAAATGTAATTGATTTAGTTACCTTATGGTCTTTTTTACAGCTACTTAATGACAACAAAGCAAATAATAAGGTGTGTAACAAAAATAATCTCATAAGTAAAGGTTTGTGTATAAAGCTAAACCTTTAAACTGGAAAAAGAACGGTGTATCAAAAATATGTCGGTATTTTAGGCATGCTGTTTCGCAAGAAACGATTTACCGTAGGCTATAGTTCATTTTACATTATCAAATGCAAACAAGAAAACTTCTTCAGCTACAACAATTAATTATTAATAATATTTTCTAATGCAAATTTTATATAATTAAAAAGCATCGCAGACTTCGAAAAATAGCCATTCATAATTAATCGTTTTGAAAATCTCCTTTGGTATAAAATCATTGTCATTATTGGTTCAGGAATTTGTTCATTTTCAATCAATTCATATAGATTTTCCTCTTTATTTATTTTTAAACTACGTATTAATCTCCACCAATTATCATATGTTTTAATAGCATTCAATTTTTTTATCCCAACTTGCTTAAGATATAAAAGATTACGCTTTAACAAAGACTTCCTTAAAAACAAAATGTCTGGATTAACCGTACTAGTTCCACCTTCTGCAAAATTTGCTATAGTCAGGTTTACATACTTACCTTTAATTTTTGAATTTTCAAAGCATCTTATATTAAAATCCCAATCAGCATAAGAGGAGTAGTCAATATTATAAAGTCCAATTCTATTATAAATACTTTTTTTATAAAAAACAGCCTGGTGAGACATGTTTTTAAACAGGATTCTTTTTATGTCATACTCATCCCCATATAATCCTCTCAGTTTAGGACTATACACCTTTCCATAATAAAAGTCATAATCAGATCCTTCTATTATCTTGTTCATAGAAGAAAGAACATTATTATCAAAAAGGAAATCATCACTTCCCAGGAAATACAGCCATCTTCCCGAAACAAGACTAATACCTTTATTCATGGCATCATATATTCCCCTATCTGCGTCTGAAACAAAGTTGATTCTCAAATCGTTTTCATGATTTTTTTTGACGATATCCATGGTACCATCTCTAGATATCCCATCAACAACTAATATCTCCCAATCGCTAAAATCCTGGGAAATAATGCTATTTAAGGCATTCTGCAATGTCTTTTCCGAATTAAACGTCGGAATAATTATTGAAAAGAAAATATTTTGCACATTTAAAATTAAGTAAACCTTTTATTATACCACCGACTAGACATACCTGATATCCACCTAAATCGTTTTTTGAAAATTCTGACAATAACCTCCAGAGTACTAATCTTTTTATCAGTTAAAAAAATATTTCCATTCTTCACCCGATGATGATCCAATAATTGATAATAAGGAGAATTATTGTAATATTTCCGTGAATAATAAGTTAACTGTTTTTGTTTATACTGATTAACGCAATTAAACTCACCTTTTATGCGAAATTCTGGAGACTTATAATGGTTTCCAAACTGACTGGGTATCCTGAATAAGGGAATATCAAATCGTTTTGCCAATAATGAAAGGACTGACTGGTCCCATCTATGTTCTATAAAACCAGGCAAATTGTTTTTACCACAAATATTATCACTATCGGTAAGAATTCGTTCATCTGTGCAATAGCTCATCCACGTATTCAGAAAATGAATGGTTTTATCCGATTTTCGAAACAATCCAAAAGATGCATCACATTGTAAACTATACCAGTAATCCTTAGAATCGCAATTCATTAATATAAAAGAATCTCTCTTAGTCCATTCAGCATTAAGCAAATTTCCATTTGCAAAAATCATAATGGGTTCTTGTGTGGAACATATCTTTAATAAAGGATCTAGCTCATTAATAATATCTATTCCACAATCACAATAAATTACAATGTCGCCTTCATTTAATTCCTTAAGCGATTCAGAAATTATATAAGGTTTCCACAACCAGGCGCCTGTTCCTATAGCATTATCTAAAATCGATTTGTTTGATATATAAAAATTAGTATCCTTAATATCTTCAAAATCGAATGAATTAAAATTTCTTATACCAAATTTCTCAGCAGAATCATTTAAACGCTTCCTGCTATTTTCGTATAGCTTATTGGAAAGATTTGTTAGAACAACTTTCATTAAAGAAGAAAATTTGAGATAATACCAACTGAATGAGGTGCTTCATTTTCTCCTATCCACCCATTAACGTTCAGTAGATAAATATCATTGATCTTATAAACTTTATCATACTTCCTGATAATTTCGTAAAAGGACTTTTTCATTTTACCGACAAGATCATCCCATATAATAATAAATCTCTGATCCAGAAGTTCATTCTTAACAAGCATTTCAAATTCAAACAAAATGGCTTCAGGCGAATGTAATGCATCTGAAAAGACAACATTGTACTTACTTCCACTTAGTTTATTCCAACTGTTTTGATCCCATATATCAGCACTCATGTAAGAAACATCCAGATTATTGAAATTATATCTCTTCAAGGAGGAATTATTTTTCTTAATAGACCCTGAAACTGTCGGCCATTCCATTTTCGACATCTCATTCAGTTTTCTTTCAAGCACGGGATTAATATCTTCGATATCAAATCCCATAAAAACACCTTTAGCATGAGCATTAAGCATTTGAAAAAAATTCTTCCCGACAGACACTCCTAATTCCAGGTAACGAACATCGGGAAAGTGCTTCCTTGAAAGATAAAGCATTATATCTGTATATGTCAGTGCTCTTCCAATAGGCTTATTTATATCTGATTTAATAAAATCCGGAACTCCATAATTAAAAAATGAATGCTGGAATGCATTTTCATCGATCCAGTTCTCAACAAGTTCCAGAGAACTTCTATTTGTGCCCTTTATTTTCTCCATTTGGCTTTCTTCAAAATCTAATTTTGATTTTGAGTCAACTTTTTTTGAAAAAAGATTTTTAAAAAAATTTACCATATTTCAATTTTTAATAACCATTCGTCCTGTGTAATCAATTCTTATTAGGTGAATTGAAAGATTTCTTTCTTTGATAAATTCATCCACAGCTTTTCTACAACCTTCCCAATGTCCATAATCATCAATTATCAATACTCCACCAAATACAAGCTTATCATATAGTGTTTCCAGTTCATGCCTGGTCGATTCATACCAGTCGGTATCTAATCTCAATAGAGCTATTTTATCAAGCGCAGCATGAGGCAGCGTATCTTCCACCTTCCCCTTCACAAAAAACGTCTTTGAATTGTCGTATTGTGTCTTTTTAAGATTTGCTTTTACTTCATCCAATGAAGAGTAGCACCATACGTTATTACCAGCAAACTTATCGGCCTTATCCAGCAATGCTTCTGCCTTGACACTGTCAATTGCACTCACATCTTTATCATCAGGTTCAGACATTCCTTCAAATGTGTCAAAAAGATAAAGTGACCTATTTAAATCATTTGCTTTTATTAATTTTTTTGCAACAAGCATCATACTTCCTCCTCTCCAAACACCACATTCGACAATGTCTCCTTCCACTTTATTACTTATTATGTAATCAACAGCTCTGCTTAAACTCACAAGACGTTCGACACTTGTCATAGTCAATGGTTTCACAAAGTCAATTATCGATTTTTCATCATCGGTAAAATCAGAAGGATATGCATCAGTAAGATTTCCACGACCGTTAATTATTGAATCTTTAACCTTATTATCGAGAAAGCTTTTTTTAAAAATCTTAGAGATAATACCCATGATCTAACCTTGTATTTATTAATATGAATCCGGCAAAACTAAGACTATTTGCATTACTACGATTTCCTTCAGGAACATTCACAACACTATTTTAGCCTTAAATCTGATATATGCATCTTACCACTTGTACTTTGCACTAAAATCTGCTATATTAGCAGGCATATTATCCTTTGCAATGACCAGACTTATCCTATTCTTTTTTTTGATCTTTGTATCCCTAACACTATTTAGCCAGACCTGCAATAACTGGCTGAAAGTAGTCAACCGCGAAGATGTAGTAAGAATCGGGGATCTTGATGTACCTGGAAATACTATAACAGTAGAAGCAATGTTCAACCGCACTGCAAGCCTGGGAACAGATTTGTCAGGGGGAGACATAGTATCCAAACATACTGGTCCGGTAGATTGTAATTACCTTTTAAGAGCAAATCAGGCAGAGATTACGACTTCTGATGGCTACTTTAATGCAGCTGCCCCCTGCGGCCTTGAACTTAATAAAACTTTTCATGTTGCTATGGTTTATGATGGCAGCACTTTAAAGTACTACAGAAACGGTTTTTTGATGAAGCAGGTACCTGCGACAGGCAACCTTGTTCAGAATAATTTAATAACAACTATCGGCGATTATGCCCTAACCCCCAATGGAAGCCAGGAAAACATGTCTGGTTACATCAATGAGGTACGTATATGGAACATCGCTCGCTCACAGGCTGAGATTCGTAGCAATATGAACGTTACCCTTCCAAATGCTTCGACTCAAACCGGCCTAATCGCCTATTATACTTTTGATGATCTCATTAATAAACAAGGAAATACTAACCGGAATGGTATACTTGGAGCTAATGCGTCTATTAATCAAAACAATCCTACCTGTAATCAATTTGTTGCGGATTCCTGTGGTGTAGCGGTGACACCTACCACTTCTGTCTTTCCCTCTTTCAATATACCTGATACAGTATGCGTTGGCGCATCAGTTAATATCGGCAACACCACAACCGGAGCTTCGACCTATTTCTGGAATTTTTGCTCCGCAGATCTTAATACTACAATTCCGGAAGCCGTAAATCTTGGAAATGTCTCGGGTAACCTTTCTGAGCCGGTTTTCATGGACTATGCCTATGTAAACAATAATTATTATGGCTTCCTTACCAATCATATTCCCGGTGCCCTTATAAGACTTGACTTTGGAAACTCACTGCTGAATACCCCAACAGCTGTTAACCTTGGCGATTTCGGAGGAATTATTCCTACTGCCAACGGTTCTGAAGGCATCCAGATCGTGCAGAACGAAGGAAAGTGGTATGTTATAATAGTTGGGGGAAACACATCACAAGGAACAGATCCAAGGATATTAAAAATAGATTTTGGTATAAACATCAGCAGCCCCACTCCAATTGCCACTGACTGGGGAAACGTTGGCAATATGGAGCAACCGATAGATCTGCATGTTTTCCAGGAAGGCGTAAACTGGTACGGATTTACTGTAAATGCAGTAAACAATACACTCACCCGGTTTAGTTTTTCAAATAGTTTCGATAATACACCCACCGCAGTAAACCTGGGAACTATAGGAGGCATCGCCTATCCGACTGGTATATATGCTATCAATGAAGAAGGAAACTGGAAAGTATTCATAACAAATGCAGGAGGCACAGACCCTAATGCCGTTTCTTCGCTTACGCGCCTTGATTTTGGAACTTCCCTCCTGAACACTCCAACTGGTATAAACCTCGGAAATCCAGGCGGAATTTTGCACCAACCGAGAGACCTAACAATAGTAAGATCATGCGGACAAACTATTGGCTTTGCGGTAAATGGAGCCCAAGGCTATAATGATCTTGTTAAACTCAACTTCAATAATGACCTTCCTTCTGTGCCGGATGCAATGTCGTTGGGAAATTTTGGACAACTCAATTTTCCTCATTCAATTTCAAAGCTTTTCAGGGTACAGAGCGATGTATATGGATTTATTACTAATGTAAAAGACAATACTATAACCCGTCTGAAGTTTTCCGGTTGTACCAATGCCAGTATTCCAAATTCCTCTCTGCAAAATCCACCCGCAATAACCTATAATTCACCCGGCAATTATACGATAAATCTTAGTGTGGATCTGGGGTTATCAACACAAAATTCTTTTTGTAAAAATATAGTTGTAAAGCAATGCTATGATAGTATTATCCTAAGTCAAGACACAACTATTTGCATAGGTTCATCAATAGCACTGAGAACGGTCCAGGCCTTAGGATATTTATGGACCCCTTCTACTTTCCTGGATAATCCCGCTGGTCAAAATCCAACAGCTACTCCAAATGGAACGATTAAGTACTATATCGATGCACTGACCACAACGGGCAATGTCATAACGAATGGAGACTTTTCTTCAGGTAATACAGGTTTTACTTCCAGTTATAATTATACTAATTCAAATACGACTGATGCGCAATATTTTATAGGACAGAGTCCAACGGCATGGAATTCATCATTAAGTAATTGCGGCGATCATACAACAGGAAATGGAAATATGATGCTTATTAACGGATCTCCTTTACCTGGCGTAGAAGTATGGAAACAGGTAATTAATGTCACTCCTAATACTGATTACGCTTTTTCTACCTGGATAGAGGCGCTCTGGCCACCAAATCCAGCCAACCTCAGCTTTTCCATAAATGGTGCCGATATAGGCAGCCCGATCACTGCCTCTCTACCCACCTGCACCTGGAATCAATTTTATACTACCTGGAATTCAGGTTCACATAATACTGCAACTATATCTATAGTCAATAGGAATACTGCCATACAGGAAAATGATTTCGCGCTGGATGATATTTCTTTTTCTGCCGCCATTACTTTCCGGGACAGCATTACTGTTAGCGTGGAAAAGCCTTTCATAAAAACAAGTAACGATACGGCAATTTGTCCTGGATCGCCAATACAATTAAATACAACCGGAACAGATACTTATATATGGACGCCTGTAACCGATCTCTCAACTGCATCCGCAGGTAATCCGGTTGCGACTCCTAAAATCACCACAGCCTACATCGTAACAGGCAGTTCCGCAAATGGTTGCATAGCAAAGGATACCGTCAATATCACCCTCTACACGAAACCTGTCGTGACCATATCAAATGATACACAGGTTTGCCGAAATTCTCAGGTACTTCTTTTTGCTTCCGGTGGAAGTAATTATAAATGGTCTCCGGCAGCAGGATTGACCGATCCTGACATTCCCACGCCTGCAGCAACTATCACCGGAAATACTAAATATTCGGTAACCGTTACGGACAACAATACCTGTATCAATACGGATTCGGTTTATATAACTGTCCGCCCCTATCCTGTTTTTTCAGCGTCCCCGGGCATGATCACCTGCCAGGGAACAGCTGTAAATTTATCCGCCAAGGGTGGAAATAAATATCTATGGACACCCTCCGGATCCCTCACCGCTCCAGCATTGTCCGCTACTTACGCAAATCCTTTTGTCACTACCACCTATTCAGTTTACATTCTCGATTCAGTTTGCCTGTATGATTCAACAATTGCTGTAACAGTAATAGTCAATCCCGTTCCCGTTTTATCTGTACAGAGATCAAATGACATCAATTGTAATATTCCCATTTCCGTGCTGAAAGTTTCTGGTGCAGACAGCTACTTCTGGACACCATCAGACGGGCTAAATATAATTACAGGCGCCACAGTTGAATCCACCGCTGCCATTACAACCCAATACAAGGTTACAGGCACCAATGAATTTGGCTGCATGTCAACCGCTCCTGTTGTTGTTAATGTTACCAAAGATGGCGTTCCGCGCTTTATTGTTCCAAATGCTTTTACGCCAAATGGCGACGGTAAAAATGATTGCTTTGGAATAAAACGCTGGGGAGACGCCCAAATAAAACAATTTTGTATTTTTAACAGGTGGGGCCAGGTAGTATTTCAGACCAGCAACCCCGCGGACTGCTGGGATGGTATGTATAAAGGCCGGTTACAGGATCCCGGCAGTTTTGAATATGTTATCAGTGCAGTGACATTATGCGGTGTAGTGACCCGCAAAGGAACTTTAATACTTATCCGGTAGGCCGGTCAGTAATTGAAGAAATCGCTTTAATCCTTCTTTCTTTTCATCATCCAGGATATAGCTGATATTCTCCGTGTAATATTTACGAAGATCATATGATTTGTACGGATGACCGGAAATAATTACTTCCAGATTATTCAGCCCAACAGCGTTTGCCTTATTGAACAGACTGATAAATTCATCCCCCAACGGCTTATTGCTCACCCAGGCCGCATAAACAAAAGGCAGACCCGTATGTGCCGTCCATGCTTCACCCAGATCATATACATACGTAGAAAGAAGCCGCTGTTCAAATGACCTGTCTCCGATAACAAGGCCGGCTGTCGTTCCCTTGATCTTGTTCTGATAACCCGGCTTTGCTGCAATGAACTCTGGCTGCAATTTCCAGTAATCCCTCAGTAATATCTTTGCAAGTTCCACCGAGGTACGGCTCTGGTAATCCAGTAGAACACTTTCCACGTTTTCCAGTGGCACTTCACTGAACAGGCAAACCGATGCCACCGGCCCGGTGCTGCCAATGCAATAATTCCCATTCAGGAACCATTGCTTTAGCTCAGGAATAATGGCTACAGGTACCAGCCCAAGATCAATTTTACCTTCTTTAAGATCACGCGCGAGGTTCGACGGAAAATCTGGTATCAGCTCGATTTCGTCTCCTATTGCCCCGTTCTGTAATCCATAGATCAGGGGCGCAGTGTTGAGATAATTGACTATTCCAACTTTTATCTTATCCAATTAGTTTAATTTTACGCCGCGAAGTTAAAGAGCTGGCACCAATCATAACCACCATTCATGGAACTTAACTCCCTTACCGCTATTTCACCTATTGACGGACGTTACCGCAAACAGGTCCACCATCTCGATGAATATTTCTCGGAGTATGCTTTGATGAAATACAGGGTTATGATCGAATCGGAATATTTACTTTTTCTTGCAGATAAGAAATTTTTTACGCTTACCACTGCCGGTAAAAATGCAGTGAAAAAAGCTGCCGATGGATTCTCAATCGACAGCGCAAATGAAATAAAAGCCACCGAAGACATTACTAATCACGATGTTAAGGCGGTTGAATATTTTTTAAAAAATAAACTTGAAAAAGCCCGCTGCGGAAATATTAAGGAATGGGTACATTTTGGTCTTACTTCCCAGGATATCAACAACACAGCTATTCCGCTTTCCTGGAAACATGCCGTGGAGTTCGAATATCTGCCTTCACTACTGAATCTTAACCGGCAGCTCGGACTGCTGGCCTCCGGTTGGAAAGATATTTCCCTGCTTGCCCGCACCCATGGACAACCCGCCAGTCCTACTAAACTGGGAAAGGAGATTATGGTATTTATTGAAAGGATCGGAAACCAGGTTGAACTTTTCATCCAGGTGCCTTTTTCAGCAAAATTTGGCGGAGCGACAGGAAATTTTAACGCTCATCATGTAGCTTTCCCTAAAAAAGATTGGGTAAAGCTGGCCAACGAATTTGTAGAAGGAACGCTCGGGCTTCACAGGCAGCAATACACCACTCAGATAGAGCATTATGATAACCTCGCGGCCCATTTTGACAGTATGCGCAGGATCAATACGATTTTACTGGATTTCTGCCGCGACATGTGGACCTATATTTCAATGGATTACTTTAAACAAAAATTGCGAAAGGGAGAAGTGGGTTCATCCGCTATGCCCCATAAGGTTAATCCAATCGATTTTGAAAATGCGGAGGGCAACCTGGGCATCGCCAATGCATTATTCGAACATTTATCTTCCAAGCTTCCCGTCTCCAGGTTACAAAGGGATTTAACTGATTCAACAGTGTTGCGAAATATTGGTGTCCCTTTCGCTCATACGATTTTAGCGTTTAAATCAATCGAAAAAGGGTTAGCGAAACTAGTGTTAAACCAATCCAAGATGAGTGAGGATCTGGAAAACAACTGGGCAGTTGTTGCAGAAGCGATCCAGACTATTTTAAGAAGGGAAAATTATCCTGAACCTTACGAGGCGTTAAAGGAATTAACCCGTGGCAACACTGGAATCACCAGGGAAAGTATGCATACTTTTATTGACTCATTAAAAATTACGGCAGCAATAAAAAAAGAATTAAAAAGTATCTCTCCTCATAATTATACCGGTATTTATCTGGACTATTAGATAGTCTGTTAAGCTGGTCATCACTAAACAGCTTCCTTGTGTATTTCACTGGTAAAGTGAAACTGTATGTCCGGATTGTTTGTTCTTTCAGTGTTCAAGAACCATTCACTCTGAGCGAGATACACGAGGTGGCCATCTTTATCTTCAGCAATATTGGAAGATTTAAACCGCGTGAACTCGTCTAACTTGCGCGGGTCACTACTGGTGATCCAGCAGGCCTTATAAAAAGGCACGCTGTTGAATTGTACCGATGCCCCATACTCGTGCAGCAGCCGGTATTGTATCACCTCGAACTGCAACTCTCCCACACAACCGATAATTTTTTTATTTCCGCCGTACTGCGTAAACAATTGCGCAACACCTTCATCCGTTAATTGCAGCAACCCCTTTTCCAGTTGCTTGGTTTTCATTGGATCCTTGTTCACCACCTCTTTAAATATTTCAGGTGAAAAGGAAGGTATGCCAGTGAAGTAAAACTCCTCCCCTTCTGTCAGCGTATCGCCGATTTTAAAGGTTCCGGTATCGAATAATCCCACTACATCACCAGGAAATGCCTGGTCTATAATATCCTTATCGCGTGCGAGAAAAGTATACGGATTGCTGAACCGGATTTCCTTGTCCAGCCGTACATGATGAAAATATTTATTTCTTTCAAACTTGCCTGAGCATACTCTCAAAAAAGCAATCCTGTCCCTGTGCTTGGGGTCCAGGTTGGCATGTATCTTAAATATAAATCCGCTGAATTTATCTTCATTCACATCAACGGCACGCACAGATGTTTCCCTGCTCCTGGGCACCGGGGCGATGCGGATAAAACTATCCAGCATTTCCCTGACGCCGAAATTATTGATAGCAGATCCGAAAAATACCGGGGCAATTTTTCCGGCCAGGTAGTCTTCCGTATTCAGTTCCCCGTAGACTCCATCAATCAGTTCCACATCCTCCCTTAATATTTCAGCATCCTTCTCACCTAGTTTTGCATCGAGTGTTTTATCAGCCAGGTTATCTATAGAAACTGAATCTTCTTCAGATGCTTTGGTATGTGCAGTAAATAATACGAGATTCTTATCGGAAAGATTGTAAACCCCTTTGAAATCCTTGCCATTATTAATTGGCCAGGTCATGGGATGAAGGGAAATCTTTAATTCTTTTTCTATTTCTTCCATGATATCGAATCGGTTCTTCCCGTCACGGTCCATCTTGTTGATGAAAACAATTACCGGGGTATCCCGCATACGGCAGACTTCCATCAGCCTTCTGGTTTGGGCTTCGACACCATTGACACTGTCTATAACCAATATTACGCTGTCAACTGCTGTCAGCGTGCGGTACGTATCTTCCGCAAAGTCTTTGTGACCGGGAGTGTCGAGCAGATTGATAAGTATGCCCTTGTATTCAAAACTCATTACACTGGTAGCCACGGAAATACCTCTTTGCCTTTCGATTTCCATGAAGTCGCTGGTAGCGTGCTTCTTTATCTTGTTGCTTTTAACTGCCCCTGCGGTTTGAATGGCCCCACCGAATAAAAGCAGTTTTTCCGTTAATGTTGTTTTACCGGCATCAGGATGGGAAATAATGGCGAAGGTCCTGCGCCTGTTGATCTCGTTTGCGTACTTCATAAATTGAAGTAGCGAAGGTACGATTTAGACCGCGAAAGAAGTACCGCAGCCACAGGTCTTGCTGGCATTCGGATTGGTAAAGGTAAATCCACGTGAATTAAGCCCGCCGTGCCAGTCTATCTCCATTCCCATTAAGTAAATACCGTGAGATTTATTCATGATAAAAAAGAGGTCGTCCGCTTCGTACACTTCGTCATTTTCTTCTTTGTCGTCAAATCCGAGAACATAAGTAAGACCCGAACAGCCACCGCCTTTAATGCCTACACGTAAATGTTTCTGTTGGTCAAACCCGTCTTCACTGATGAGTCTTCTGATTTCACTGACCGCATTGGAAGTAAAACTCACAGGTGCTGATATTGTCGTTTCCATAGCACAAATATACTAAGAAACCCCCTACTTTTGCCCGAAACGAATTCTATGGATACATTCCAAATGCTGATCGCGTGGATGATCGCCATATTCCTTGGAGGAACACTGGCATACATTTTCTGGCGCGAAAGGAACAAGGCTAAAAAAGGGAATGATGAAAGGCCGCTGCCACTGAATTCATCTGTTAGTCCGATGCAACTCCAGCTTCAGGCCTATGAACGACTGATCCTGCTCACCGAAAGGATAGCACTGCCTAATCTCATCAGCCGCACCAATCAGCCAGGTATCAGCGGAAAGGATATGCAATTTATACTGACCCACACGATCAGGCAGGAATTTGAGCATAATATCACCCAGCAGCTGTACGTTACCGCCGAAGCGTGGGATGCTGTCAGAAACCTGAAGGAACAAAATATTCATATTGTCAACCAGGTGTCTGCCATCCTCCCGGTTGATGTTTCCGGCATTGACCTGAATAAACAACTACTGGAAATGCTCGTGCAAAATCCAAAATCTTCTCTTCACAACATTGTGGCTGAAGTGCTGAGCTATGAAGCGAAGAAATTAATGCGATAAGGTTTTCCTAAACACTTAATGTTTGCCTGATGCCTACCAACCAACCACTTTTCAACGACTCCGGCATTGAAATACAAAAATTATACACCCCTGAATCACCCGGTTTCACGGCCATGAACGAATTGCCGGGTGAATTTCCCTTTACCAGGGGAGTGCAGCCGGATATGTACCGTGGTAAGCCCTGGACAATGCGTCAGTACGCTGGTTTCAGTACAGCTGAGGAAAGCAACAAGCGCTATCATTACCTGTTGTCGCAAGGAGTTATGGGGCTCAGCGTGGCATTCGACCTTCCCACCCAGATTGGGTATGACAGCGATCACGACCTGTCAGAAGGAGAAGTGGGTAAGGTAGGCGTAGCCATCGACAGCCTGGAAGACATGGAGACATTATTCGACGGTATCGACCTGGAAAAGGTGTCCACCTCCATGACCATCAATGCTACCGGCTTTATCCTGCTGGCTTTGTATGTGGCAGTGGCCAGAAAACAGGGCGCGGACCTTTCCAAACTTACCGGCACGATCCAGAATGATATATTAAAAGAATATGCGGCCCGCGGCACCTACATTTATCCGCCAAAGCCCTCCATGCGCATCATCACCGATATATTTGAATGGTGCAGTAAGGAAATTCCAAAGTGGAACACAATATCCATATCAGGATATCATATCCGCGAAGCCGGCAGCACCGCTGTGCAGGAAGTAGCGTTTACTTTAAGTAATGGCAAGGCATACGTACAGGCGGCTATTGAAAAAGGGCTGGATATTAATGTATTTGGGAAAAGGCTGTCGTTCTTTTTTAATGCCCATAATAATCTGTTTGAAGAAGTAGCCAAATTCAGGGCCGCCAGAAGAATGTGGGCGAAGATCATGAAAGATCTCGGCGCCACTGATCCCAAAGCAATGATGCTGCGTTTTCACTCGCAGACCGGTGGCAGCACACTTACCGCGCAACAACCGCTTAATAATATCTCCCGCGTGACCATTCAAACACTTGCCGCTGTGCTTGGTGGCACACAGTCGCTCCATACTAACGGTTACGATGAAGCGCTGAGTCTTCCTACTGAAGCAGCGGCGCGTATAGCGCTGAGAACACAGCAGATAGTGGCTTTTGAAAGTGGCGCTACAGAAACGGCAGATCCGCTGGCAGGAAGCTATTATGTTGAATCGCTGACCAACGAGGTAGAAAAAGAAGCACTGGCTCTGATAGAAAAAATCGATACACTGGGTGGAAGCGTGAGCGCCATAGAGCAGGGATTTATCCAGGATGAGATCGCGCGCAGCGCTTATCAATACCAGAAGAAGATCGAGTCAGGAGAAAAAATAATTATCGGGGTAAACAAATTTACGTCAGATGAAAAAAACACCACGCCGGGTTTTAAAATAGATGATGCTATCAGGCAGGTGCAAATAGAAAAGATCAGTTCACTGAAGCGCAGGCGTGATCCCGCCAGGATCGACAGTTTGCTGCAGGCCCTCAATGACGCCGCTTCCGGTGACGACAATATCATGCCTTCGGTGCTGGAAGCAGTGGAAAATTATGCAACGCTTGGCGAAATTGCGGATACGTTGAGAGAGGTGTATGGAGAGTATAAGTGAAAAATTATCCCTTTCTTACTTCTTTTGCCCAGGTGTCTTTCAGTGTAACTGTTCTGTTGAATATTAATTTCTCGCCTGCAGATCTTTTATCAAGACAAAAATATCCTTTGCGCATAAATTGGTAGCGGCCATCTAAATTTGATTTCAGCACCTCGGGTTCCGCCATTGCAGTGGTCACTACCACTAATGAATCCGGATTCATATAATCCCTGAATTCCCCTTCTTCCGCAGCAGGATCCTCCACTTTAAACAACCTGTCGTATAAATTCAGCTCAACAGGCACGGCAGTCTGCGCATTAACCCAATGAAGTGTGCCTTTTACCGTGATCCCAGACGTATCGGCGCTGCTGCGGCTTGCAGGAATATAGGAACACCTGATCTCTCTGATCACGTCGCCCTCTTTAATTACTTCTTCGCATTTGATGATATAGGCACTTTTTAACCTAACCATATTTCCAGGAGACAAGCGAAAATATTTTTTAGGAGGGTTTTCCATAAAATCTTCCCGCTCTATAAATAATTCTTTAGAGAAAACAATATCCCTGAAACCACCATTCAGATCTTCAGGGTTCTCCTCTCCTTTAAGTACTTCAGCCAATCCTTCAGGATAATTATTGATAACAACTTTAACCGGATCAAATACTACCATCCTCCTCAGCGCGATCCTGTTTAAATGCTCGCGGATATAAAACTCCAGCCTGCTCATTTCAATCACGTTCTCTCTTTTGGCCACACCAACACTCTCACAAAAATTACGGATGCTTTCGGGTGTGTAGCCCCTCCTTCTGTATCCGCTGATGGTTGGCATCCTCGGATCATCCCAGCCCTCCACAATTTTTTCATTAACCAGCTTAAGCAATTTGCGCTTGCTCATCAACGTATAAGAAAGGTTCAATCTCGCCATTTCATATTGCTGTGAGGGAAAGATGTCAAGTTGTTCGATATACCAGTTGTACAACTGCCTGTGGGCAACAAATTCAAGGGTGCAGATAGAATGTGTAATATTTTCAATGCTGTCACTTTGCCCGTGGGCAAAATCATACATGGGATAGATCGACCATTTGTCGCCGGTACGGTGGTGGTGCGCCCTTTTGATCCTGTACATGATCGGATCGCGCAGATGCATATTTGGCGAAGCCATATCGATCTTCGCACGCAGCGTGCGGAAGCCATCATCAAATTCACCACCTTTCATTCCGGCGAATAGTGAAAGGTTCTCTGCTACGCTCCTGTTTCTAAAAGGGCTTTCAGTGCCTGCTTCCACGGGCGTACCCTTCGCTATTGCGATTTCATCAGAAGAAGAATCATCCACGTAAGCAAGTCCTTTATTAATCAGCGCAACCGCGAACTCATACAATTTATCAAAGTAATCGGAGGCATAGAATTCATTTTTCCACTCAAAGCCCAGCCAGCGGACATCTTCCTTGATGCTGTTTACATATTCCGTTTCTTCGGTGGAAGGATTGGTATCGTCAAAGCGCAAATTGGTGTAGCCGCCATATTTTTTAGTGAGCCCGAAATTAAGACAGATACTTTTAGCATGGCCGATATGCAGGTAGCCATTGGGTTCCGGCGGAAAGCGGGTAACGATCTGGCTGTATTTACCTTCCTTCAAGTGCTCCTCCACGATTTCTTCTAAAAAATTAAGACTCTTTTCTTCGCTCATACTGTCCGTTATTATTGGGCGACGAAGATACAAACAGTATATTTACAATGTAAAAACATACAATATGGGTTTGCTTACTCCAAAAAATACGAAAGCCGACAAAAAAGCGGCAAATAAATTAAAGAATAATGGCCAGGAATCCCAGTTTCTGAAACAGACTACCAAGCCTGCAGGATTCAACAAAAAGCCTGTCAAGACTGGCGGCTCAAGAGGAAGCTGATAATTATTCAAATATTTTTTCAATCCTTGTCAGCTTTCCTTCTTCGTTGCATCCTTCTATCACCACGCGAAACCTGTGAGTAACGTCGTTATTATAGAATGTAAATAATACACGTCGGCTATTCTTATCTGTTAGCAGGAAAGGGCTCCAATATAATGTGGGACGAAAATCTGGTTGTGATTGTTTTTCGTCATATTTTGAATAATTAGGAGAATAAAATTCCTTAGCAGGTGAATAGCCGGGGATCTTCGCAAAATCAAGACCCTTGATATCCGCATTCACAGCAGCGCCTTTCTTGGTATACACGGCAATGGCTCCGCCACTACCACCACCAAACGCGCCAAAGAATGGTGGCCGGAAAACTTTGATCAGTGCCACATCACTCATCGGCATTCCCTGCACCTGGTTGATGTCACTCTGCATTTCATTCAGAAAAAGCGAAGGTGTCCCACCGCGCCAGGTCATGTTCATTTGTGTGCCCGATCCTGCGATCTGCAACCCTGCAACTTTTCCCTGCAGATAATTTAAAACGGTAAGTGATGCATTAGCAAACGGATCGTCCTGCGTGATAAAAGAATAGCCATCACCTCCTGAAAATAAGCCGGATGTGTACTGCTCGTCCATTAATTGCGCCTTCGATTTTATTTTAGCAGTAACTGTTACGCTTTCCAGGGTCACCATTTTTTTCAAACGTTCATCCAGTTCAATATTTTTCCTGGCCAGGTCGGTATTTCTCAGCAATATATCCTGTCCTGGAAGAATATAATGGTACAATGAATTAGTGTCGGGTCTGTAGGCATTTGCCGCAATAGCCAGATTGTTCTTTATATCAATGGATGCCCTTGAGGTGAGTACTTTTGCCTTGTCATTATTAAACTGGTAATACAATTTCGCAGTGTCAAAGAATATTAATCCCTGCAAGGTGAACGTTCCCGTGTTCTTGACAGGAATATTCATGAACTGCTGCTTTTTATCGATCTCCAGAATACCCGTGAGCTCCTGATTAGTAAGCTGCGTTTTAGTTAACCCGTTTATTTTTCCATTTAAGGTAAGGTAATCGGCAGGTTGATATTTTATTTTCGGGTACACACCTGCAAGCGCCTCCTCCCATTTAAATCTTCTCCATCCATTGGTCATCATGACAAGGTCAAGGTTTGCGGCTACCGAATCTGCTTCTCCTGAAAAATAATAAGAAGGATTGTGGACATATCCTTTTATATCACTAGTCAGTAACACTCCGGAAAAAATATTTTCTTCTCCAGGCTGACCCGGATTAATTCCGGCATCAGTAATGGAAACGGAAAGATTTGTTCTAAGCGTATCAGGCACATCCACCTGTATCACATTCTTCTTTCTTTTATCAAAACCTTTTAGCGGACTGTTCAGATCAGTAATAAAATAGTAATCCTGTTTATTTACAAACACCAGTCTTTCCGCCAATGGTTTTTTATCTTCTGAAAAAATGGTGATCTGAACAATTCCTGCCGGAATATTATTTATCGGAATGCTGGCGCTGATGGTTTTGTTTTTCGAAATATTGGCAGTTGCCATGTACACAAGCTGCTGCTGCATCTGCGCAACAACATACACGAAAGCATTGGGTTTCACTTTTCCTTCCGGGCGAGACACGGTGAACTGGATAGCGGCGCTTGTCTGCACCGCTTTAAAAACTATCCCGTCATTTTTAATTAAAGGCAGTTCGGTCTGCTGCAATTTTCCGGCAGCATCTTTCCAGTTTGCCTTACAGGCATCTTTTGCATCCGCGGTAATAGTAAAAAAACCCATACCGTCATGAGCAGTGGCAAAAGTTGTGACGACCTTGCCTTTACTATTTATGATATCTCCGTTTACTTTGTATGGCAATCCCCTGATATCGGTTGCCTTGAATGCAATTCTTGATTCTATTCCATCTATAAGGTCCCCACCTTCAGGAAATAACTGCAAAAATGTTTTGGGAGATGCAATTGTTTTGGCAAGGATTTTAGTGACCTGGAGAACAGGGATGGCTTTGGTGAACAGGAAAGATGAATCGAAGTTGAGCATCCAGTCCGTATAGGCCCTGACATACAGCACTGAAGAAGAAAGGTCTGCGGGAAGATCAAATGCTGCCGCGGCGCTGGAAACTACAACTGGCGACACTTTTCGCTGAAGTACTTTCCCTTTATCGTCCAGCAGTTCAGCGTAGATCGTTTTACTGATCCGGGAGGGCATATTAGCTGCGAAAATATATGCTTTGAACCAGATCGTCTCTCCAGGATTATAATACGATTTGTCGAAGTGCAGGTATAATTTTTCCTGTGGATACCTGCTGTCGAGCACACGCAGAGCCGAATCGAACTGCTGCTGGGCATTAACTGACGAAAATAATCCTGAAAGCAGTAATAATACCGGAAGGAGCAAACTTCCTTTTTTCATATTATCATTCATGTGTAAAAGGCAAGTTATCTGTAAGATGATTTTATGAGATTTTCCTTACACGCTCATTGAGATATACCGTTGCTTTTTCGGTTTCTATCATTTTTCTTTCCAGCTTATTGAGGCGGATGATCCCAAGGCGGTTGAACATCAGAATAATAAAATAAATAGGGTCTATTTCATTTCTTTTCACACCGAAATTAATGCTTGATGGAAACTTATGGTGATTGTTATGATAAGCTTCACCCAGCATTAACACATCTATATAAAATAAATTTCTCGACGTATTATTGACGGCAAAATTGGTAGTTCCGTATTTATGGGCGAACCAGTTGATAACGGCGCCGTGAACAGGTCCGATCATGATAGTGATAGGCAGCAAAAGATACTGCCAGGGAGAGGTGGCGAAATGAATGTAAAATGCAGTGTATGCCACTATCCATACCACACGGGTAAACCATGGGTGCGCAAATTTTTCGAACGCAGGCCAGTCAGGCAGATTCTTAAGGAACTTGTCTTCGATAACCATACGGTTGTTAAAAACATCAGCATACTTTTTACGCGTCTGGTTCATCATGTGAAAGGCGTTTGATGAAAAGCTTGGTGAATGCGGATCGTCTTCCGTATCAGTATACGCGTGATGTAAACGGTGCAGCAAAGCATATGTCCTGGCGCTCATGTATGATGATCCCTGGGTAACGAAGGTTAGTATATAAAAGAATTTTTCCCATCCCGGGCTCATTTTGAAAGCTCCATGCGCCGCATAGCGGTGCAGAAAAAAAGTCTGACAAAAAAGCGAAAGATACCAGTGCGCCACAAAAAAGATCAGTATTATCATTATGAAGTCTCTTTACAGATTATGCCTTTGCAGGAGGATGCAATTTAGTTGATTTACGCTTACCTTTTTTTAGAGTTTTTCACGTTTGCCAAACAGCAGGCTTCCGATCCTGACCATCGTGCTGCCCTCTTCAATGGCCATTAAATAATCAGCGCTCATGCCCATTGACAACCTGTGGAGTTGAAAATTCGGGGTACTAACCTCTTCGTATTTATCATATAATGAGGCCAGCATCTGCATTTCACTCCTAACTTTAACTTCTTGTTCAGAAAATGAGGCCATACCCATGAGCCCTGTAACCCGGATATGGTCCAGTTCAATAACGCCAGATGCATTCGTCATTCCGCGAACCAGTTCTTCGAGTTCTTTACCATCCAGCCCGAACTTCGTTTCTTCATCAGCAATATGCACCTGAAGAAGGCAATCGATGACGCGGCCTGATTTCTTACCCTGCCTGTTGATTTCCGTTAAAAGCTTAAAACTATCCACACTCTGCACCAGGTGTACGAAGGAGGCGATATATTTAATTTTATTTGACTGAAGATGGCCGATGAAATGCCAGCGGATATCTTGTGGGAGGAGTAATTGTTTTTCTACCAGTTCCTGCACATAATTCTCTCCAAAATCCCTCTGCCCCATCCGGTACAGGTGCATGATGGCTTCCACGCTTTGTAGTTTTGAAACGGCCACTAGCGTCACTTTTGTGCCCAGTGAATCTATCAGTTCCTGGTATTTTTCTTTACTCATTGGTGGTAAAGATACAAGTTGTTACTGCAGCACTGCCCTGCTGATCACCATCCGCTGCACCTCACTGGTGCCTTCATAGATCTGGGTGATCTTCGCATCGCGCATCAGGCGCTCGACATGGTACTCCTTAACATACCCATACCCACCATGGATCTGTACGGCTTCGGTGGTGGTCCACATCGCTGTTTCTGAAGAAAATACCTTTGCCATGGAAGAGCTGAGCGAATAATCCATATTCCTGTCTTTTTCACAGGCCGCCCTCAGGCAAAGCAGCCTTGAGGCTTCGATCCGCGTTGCCATATCAGCAAGCTTGAACTGTATCACCTGGTGGTCGGATATTGTCTTGCCAAATGCCTTTCTTACTTTGGAATATTTTAACGATAGTTCGTATGCGCCTGATGCGATACCAAGCGCTTGTGACGCGATGCCGATCCTGCCACCGGACAGGGTTTTCATGGCGAACTTAAAACCAAAGCCGTCCTCTCCGATCCTGTTCTCTTTCGGAACCTTCACATCCTGAAACATTACGCTATGGGTGTCGCTTCCCCTTATTCCCAGTTTATTTTCTTTGTTGCCAACGGATACGCCGTGCCAGTTTTTTTCTACTATAAATGCATTAATGCCCTTGCTTTTCTTAGCGGGATCTGTTTGGGCGATGACTAAATAAACAGCTGCCGAATTGCCATTGGTTATCCAGTTCTTTGTGCCATTCAGCAGATAATGGTCGCCCTTGTCTTCAGCTACCGTTCTTTGTGAAGTAGCGTCGCTTCCCGCCTCCGGTTCGCTCAGTAAGAATGCGCCAATGTACAGTTCATTATCTTTCATGCCCTGCGCAAGCGGAACAAGATATTTTTGTTTTTGTTCCTCGCTGGCAAATGTCTCCAATCCCCAGCAAACCAGGGAGTTGTTTACACTCATGCAGACGCTGACACTTGCATCAATCTTGCTTATTTCTTCCATAGCCAGCACGTAGCTGACCGTGTCCAGACCCGCGCCGCCGTATGCAGGATCTACCATCATTCCCATGAATCCCAGGTTTGCCAGCGTCATGATCTGCTCCATGGGAAATTTCTGATGCTCGTCTCTTTCAATAACACCGGGCAAACATTCGTTGATGGCAAAGTCGCGGGCTGCCTTGCGGATCATTTCGTGTTCTTCTGTGAAGGTAAAATTCATGGTAGTAAATAATTTGGAAGCAATACCGCAAAAGTAGCAGAAAATAATCCAGATAAACTAACAGTTGTTCGTTTATTATAAAGGAAACTATATACCTGTTGGGACAGAGCCGTTAATTGGTCGGTTCCAACGCGTAAATTATTTTTCCTTTAGTTGGATGGGTGGGCAAGGAACGGTTCCAAAAGAACAGTAAACGCAGCAATCACCTGCTTTTGGCTTTAGAATTATCCGGCAATTAGTACACTTATAAAAAAACTGACAGGCATTATCCGGCATTGTTTCCTCTTTTTGAAAGCCGCAATGAGGGCAGGTAATGGTTGATTGCAAGGATATCATGTTTTCCAATGATTATTTTTTATGTTCCTGATTGGTTACTGTATGCTTTTTCTTCAGCTTGCCAGGATTGGTAACGGACACCCTGATAACGTCTGCAAAGCTGCCGGTTATAACCAGCTTTTCATCGTATTTTTCATTTTGTTTAGAGTTTCACCTTGTCCATCTTCGGAACAATCAAATGTATGATGAGCCAGGCAATAAGAAACGAACTTCCGCAAATGAGAAAAATAATATTATATCCCCCTACAATATTGCCCATCGCTTTATAATGATCGAGAATATAACCGACAAAAAGTGGAAGCAGCACACTGCCAATAGCTCCTGCCATTCCACCCAGCCCAACCACTGAACTGATGGCCCTTTTGGGAAACATATCAGGTACGATAGCATAAATATTGGCGCTCCAGGCCTGGTTGGCCGCTACTGAAATACTTATCAACGTGATGACCACCCACATATCTGTGGTGAACCTGGTGGCGATAATGGGTATTACAAGAATCGCGGAAAGGAGAAGTGCTCTTTTTCGGGCCTTATACACAGGCAGGCCTTTTTTAATTAGCCAGGAAGATAAATAGCCTCCGCCAAGGCTCCCGATCATGGTACCGGCATACACGATCACCAGCGGCAAACCAGGCTTTTTTAGATCAAGATGAAAGTAGGAATTAAAGTAAGATGGCAGCCAAAACAGGAAGAAGAACCATATCGGATCAGTAAAAAATTTCCCTGCGATAAATGCCCAGGTCTGTTTTAATTTCAGCAATTTCCCCCAGCTTACTTTCCCTGTAGAACTTTCTTCTTTATCTACAATATCGCTGTGGATATAATCAAATTCCTTTGCGCTCAAACGCTTCTGACGCGAGGGAATTTCATAAAAGATCAGCCACAAGGCAAGCCAGATAAACCCTAATGAGCCGGTGACCAGGAAAGCGGCCTGCCAGCCATACAGGGCAAGAATAAAGGGAACAAGGAGGGGTCCCACGCAGGCGCCGATATTGGAACCGGAATCGAGAATGCCAATTGCCAGCGCCCGCTCTTTCTGAGGGAACCATTCTGCGGCAGTTTTTATTCCACCGGGATAATTTCCCGATTCTCCCAGGCCCAGCAATCCCCTGATCATTCCAAAGCCAAAAGTGGTCCTGACCGTTGCGTGGAGCATTGCGGCAATGCTCCACACCGTTACGGAAATCGTGTACCCCAGCTTTGTGCCTACCCTGTCGATGACCCTGCCATAAAACAACTGGCCGAATGCATAACATGCCGTGAATACCATCACGATCCTGCTGTAATCAATTTCTGTCCAGCTGAATATTTTTTCCGGTTCGGGTTTAAGTAAACCGAATATCTGCCTGTCGATGTAATTAATCGTCGTGGCCGCAAATAAAAGGAAAGCTATGAACCACCTGTAATTTCCTGTTCCGGTTTTTGCCATCTGAAAAGCGTTTAATCGGTTAGTTACCCTTTACAATTCCCGGAATCCATTTCTGTGCGTTACTGTAATATATTTTATCTACAACAGTCTTCGGAAGTCTTAATCCCCTGAATTTCCCATCAACCTTAGGCACACGCATCAGCTCGCCGGTGGTGAAAAATTTCCAGTGACGCATCCACACTTCATGTGCATGTTTTTTAATTCCTTCGGGATCGGTACCGCTTATACAAAAAGTTATAGAAATACCATAACATCGAGGACACTGCCAGGACCATATACAGTCAGCGACCATACACCGTTTACAATAATAAACGAACTGGTGCAAACCCATTAATAATCGGAATATACATACCAGGCATATAACCGGCTAAAAGGCCAACTATACCGGCGATCCAAAGAGTAAGTACTTTTTTCTTAGGCGCCCAGTTTTTCATTATTACCATTCCGGTAATAGGAAATATTATCCGACAGCAATGAGGCAGAAGGTTCATCCAGATATAAATTACAATCGGGATGATTTTGCAATATGCTCGCCGGGTAAACATTACTTACTGTATGCTCCAGGCAATTTTTTAATGCCTTTGCTTTACGCAGATCAGG
>Ga0123337_10000624_pt1 | contig 56094 bp, 51 predicted proteins | sample frozenSSSSmetaG_FD_89792 | JGI IMG/M metagenome (GOLD analysis project Ga0123337, IMG submission 89792) | Glacier valley bacterial and archeal communities from Borup Fiord, Nunavut, Canada, to study Microbial Dark Matter (Phase II) -... | ecosystem: Environmental > Aquatic > Freshwater > Ice >... | reverse complement strand
GTTGCCACCCTGGGGCTGCTGGGGGTCACGGTGATGGCCGCCATCATGGGCCGCGCGGTGCAGCAAGACTTCGAGTACCGCACCCAAAGCTTCTTCTTCACCGCACCCATCGGCAAACTGCAGTACCTGGGCGGGCGCTTCATCGGCGCGTTCGGCGTGCTGCTCGTGGTGTTCGCCGGCATCGGCATCGGCGCGTTCATCGCGACCCTGCTGCCGGGCATGGACGCCGAGCGACTGGGCGCGAACCGCTGGGCCGCCTATGCCCTGCCTTATGCATGGCTCTTGCTGCCCAACGCGCTGTTCGTCGGCAGCGTGTTCTTCAGCCTCGCGGCCCTCACGCGCAAGATGCTGCCGGTGTACATCGGCAGCGTGCTGCTGCTGCTCGGCTGGCTGCTCTCGCTGCAGTTGATCCGCGACCTCGACAACAAGCTGCTGGCGGCCCTGCTCGACCCCTTCGGCAGCCGCGCACTGGCCATCCTGACGCAGTACTGGACGGTTCACGAAAGTAACACGCGGCTGATTCCGCTCGACGGTGTGCTGCTCTGGAACCGCGTGCTGTGGCTGACCGTCGCGCTCGCGGTGTCGGCGCTGTGCTGGTGGCGCTTCTCGTTCAGCGCGGCAGCGGCCGAACGGGTCGCCAAGTCCGGCAAGTCAAGCGCCAAGCCAACCGGCAAGGCTGGCGACACACCGACAACGCCCGCCGCCTTGCCCGCCTCCCCAGCGCTTCGCATGGTGCCGGCGGCCGCGCGGCCGTGGGCACTTCTGCCGCACCTGACCTGGCTCTATTTTCGCGAGACCGTGAAGAACATCTACTTCGGCGTGCTGGTGCTCGCAGGGTTGCTGTTCATGGTGTTTGCCAGCACGTCGGTCGGCGAGCAGTTCGGCACCGCCACCTGGCCCGTCACCTTCCAGATGGTGGGCTTGCTGAGCGGCACGTTCGCGGCCTTCATGCTCGTGATCATTGCGTTCTACGCCGGTGAACTGGTGTGGCGCGAACGCGAGATGCGGCTCGACCAGATCGTCGATGCACTGCCCTTGCCGACGTGGTTGCCGCTCGCGGCCAAGCTCTTCGCCTTGATGCTGGTACCGGTCGTGTTGCAGGCGGTGCTCATGCTGTGCGGCATGGGCATCCAGGCGAGCAAGGGCTACTTCCGTTTCGAGCCGGGGTTGTACGCGCAGGACATGTTCGGCATCGACCTCCTCAACTACTGGCTGCTGTGCGCCCTGGCGATTGCGGTGCACAGCGTGGTGAACCAGAAGTACCTCGGCCATTTCGTGATGATCGTGTATTACATCGCCTTGCTGTTCGCAGGCAGCCTGGGCTTCGAGCACAACCTGGCCAAGTTCGGCAGCGTGCCCGCGGCGGTGTACTCCGACATCAACGGCTACGGCCACTTCATGCCGCGCGTGCGGGCCTTCCAGGCCTACTGGGCCGCCGCCTCGGTGCTGTTGCTGGTGCTGGCCTATCTGCTGTGGCAGCGTGGCACCGTGAGCGGGTGGCATGAGCGCACGGCGCAGGCGCGCCGCCGGTTGTCGGCACCCGCGATTGGCCTGGGCGCGGCGGCGCTGGTCGCGTTCGCAGGACTCGGCGGTTTCATCTTCTACAACACCAATGTGCTGAACCGCTACGTCACCAGCCATGACCAGCAGCAGGCGCAGGCCGACTACGAGAAGAAGTACAAGACACTCGCCGCCGAGCCGCAACTGAAGGTGACTGCCGTCAAGCTCACCGTGGACCTGTTCCCGGCCGAGCAACGCGTGCGCGTGCGCGGGCGCTTCGAGCTGATGAACAAGACCGGGCTGCCGGTCACGACCGTGAACCTGGCCTTCCCGCCGGGCTCGGACCTGGTGCTGCACACGCTCGCGCTCGGCGCGCCAGCGCGCCGCATTGAGGCCGACACCCGGCTCGGCATGCACCGCTTCAAGCTCGACGCGCCGCTCGTACCCGGCGCACAGACCACGCTCGACCTCGACATCGAGCAACTCACGCGCGGTTTCACCAACGAGGGCTCGAACACGGCAGTGGTCTACAACGGCAGCTTCATGAACGGCGCGGTGGTGCTGCCGCACATCGGCTACCTGGAGCGCGTGGAACTGCTGCGCGACCAGGACCGCCGCAAGTTCGGCTTGGCGGCGAAGGAGCGCATGGCCGACCGGCTCGACCCCGCCGCGCAGCAGCGCAGCGCCCTCAGCGCCGACGCCGATTTCATCCGCTTCGAAGCCAGCGTGAGCACCGAGGCCGACCAGATCGCCATCGCACCGGGTTACCTGCAAGGCGAGCGCGTCGAAGGCGGGCGCCGCATCTTCGACTACAAGATGGATGCGCCCATCGTCAACTTCTTCGCGTTCCAGTCGGGCCGCTATGCGGTCAGGAAGGACGTGTGGCAGCGCAGTGATGGCGGCGCGCCGGTGGCGATCGAGGTCTACTATCAACCGGGCCACGAGTTCAACCTCGATGCGATGGTCGATGCGACCAAGGCTGCGCTCAGCTACAACAGCAAGAACTTCGGCGCCTACCAATACCGCCAGTTCCGCATCATCGAGTTCCCGCGCTACGAAGCGTTTGCGCAAGCCTTCCCCAACACGATTCCGTACTCCGAAGGCATCGGCTTCATCGCGCGCGTGCGGCCGAGCGACCCGAAGGACATCGACTACCCGTACTACGTGACCGCCCACGAAGCGGCGCACCAGTGGTGGGGCCACCAGGTCGGCGCGGCCGACGTTCAGGGCAGCACGATGCTGATCGAGTCGCTGGCGCAGTACTCGGCGCTGATGGTGATGAAGGCGCGCGTCGGCCCGGCCAAGATGCGCAAGTTCCTCGCCTACGAGCTCGACCGCTACCTGCTGGGCCGCGCCGTGGAACAGAAGAAGGAACTGCCGCTCGGCCGGGTCGAGAACCAGCCGTACATCCACTACGCGAAAGGCAGCCTCGCGATGTACCTGCTGGCCGACTACCTGGGTGAAGACGTACTGAACCGGGCGATCCGCGCGTACCGCGACGAGTACGCGTTCAAGGCCACGCCGTACCCGAACAGCACGGCGTTGATTGCTCGCATCCGCGCTGTCACACCGCCCGACATGCAGTACCTGATCGACGACCTGTTCGAGCGCATCGTGCTCTACGACAATCGCGCGCTGAGCGCGTTGATGCGCCCGCTCGCGGGCGGCAAGTTCGAAGTCACGATCAAGGTGTTCGCGAAGAAGCGCATCGCCGACGAGCAAGGCAAGGAGACCGATGCGCGGCTCGCCGACCTGATCGACGTGGGCGTGCTCGACGAGGCCGGCGAGCCACTGGCGCTGGAGCGCAAGCGAATCACCGCCGAGGAGAGCACCTTCACGATGGTCGTTGACCGCAAGCCCGCGAAGGCCGGCATCGACCCGCTCAACAAGCTGATCGACCGGCGGCCGGACGACAACACCGTGGCGGTGACGGCGGCATCGAACTAGGGCCTGCCGCTGTCGGCGGCGGGCAAAGCCCATGAGTGCGCGTGCCATGCATGGGGCGACTTAAACTGCGGCTGTGATTCCGAACCCCGCCCCACCGTTGAACGCCGACCTGCACTGCCACTCTGCCGTGTCCGACGGCACGCTCGAACCCGAGGCCCTGGCGGCGCGCGCGCATGCGAACGGCGTGCAGCTGTGGGCACTGACCGACCACGATGAAGTGGGTGGCCAGCACCGGGCGCGCAGGGCCGCGCTGGCGCTCGGCCTGCCCTACCTCACCGGTACAGAGATCTCGGTCACGTTCGTGGATGTGACGGTGCACATCGTCGGCCTGGGCTTCGACGCCGACGACGCGGCGCTGCAGGCCGGCCTGGCGGCCACACGCGGCGGGCGGCGCGAACGCGCGATGGAAATGTCGGACGGCCTGGCCAAGGTCGGCATCACAGGCGCATTCGAAGGTGCACTGCAGTATGTGGGCAACGCCGAGCTGATCTCGCGCACCCATTTCGCGCGCCATTTGGTCGAGACGCACGTGTGCCGAGACACGCACGAGGTGTTTCGCAAGTACCTCGTCGAAGGCAAGCCCGGCTTCGTGCCGCACCGCTGGGCAACGCTTCGCAACGCCGTCGGCTGGATCACCGGCGCCGGCGGCACGGCGGTGATCGCCCACCCCGCACGCTACAAGTTCACGGCCAACGAGGAGTACGCGCTGTTCAGCGAGTTCAAGGCCCACGGCGGGCGCGGTGTCGAGGTGGTTACCGGCAGCCACAGCAGCGCCGATGCGCTGCGCTATGCCGACACCGCAATCGAGTTCGACCTGCTCGCCTCGCGCGGGAGCGACTTCCACAGCCCTGGCGAAAGCCACATGGACCTGGGCGCCCTGCCCGCCCTGCCCGAGCGGCTCACGCCGGTGTGGACAGCGCTCGAAGCCCGCATTCACCGGCCTTCGTGAGAGGGCGAATATCAATTCATTCACCGCAGAGTAGGGGAGTTGGCGGAGTTGGCGCAGAGTAGGAAGAAGCCTTGTCTTTACTCTGCGCCAACTCCGCAAACTCTGCCCCTCTGCGGTGAATGAATTGGTCTCTTGACCTCAACCCATGTCTCAGTACTTCGAAGTTCACCCCGACAACCCGCAGCCGCGCCTGTTGAAGCAGGCGGTGCAGATCCTGCACGGCGGCGGTATTGCGGCGATCCCCACCGATTCGAGCTATGCGCTGGTGTGCCACCTCGACGACAAGGCTGCGGCCGAAAACCTTCGCCGCATTCGGGGGGTCGATGACAAGCACCACCTCACGCTGCTGTGCCGTGACCTGAGCGAGCTGGCAAGCTACGCGCGCGTCGACAACAAGCAGTACCGGTTGCTCAAGCTCGGCACGCCGGGGCCGTTCACCTTCATCCTGGAAGCCACGAAGGAAGTGCCCCGCCGCGTGTCGCACCCGTCGCGCCGGACCATCGGGCTGCGTGTGCCCGCACACGCCGTCACGCAGACCCTGCTCGACATGCTCGGCCAGCCGCTGCTGGCCACCACGCTGATTGCACCCGGCGAGTCGGAGCCGATGAACGAGGCCATCGAAATCCGCGACCGGTTCCAGAAGCTGATCCAGGCCGTCGTCGATGCAGGTGGCTGCCCGATGCAGCCGACGACCGTGGTCGACCTGACCGACGAGCCGCCCGTGCTGGTGCGGCGCGGCCGCGGCGACCCTGCGCTGCTGGGTTTGAGCGAGGACTTCTGACTCCACTTCCGATCCTGGCTTGACAGGCCGCCACGTGAACCTTAGAGTGCATCCAAAGTGATATCACTTTGAAATTACTCAGGGGAGACGATCACATGGACAGGCAAGCAGCCCGCGAATACACGGCCCGATCAGGCAATGGGTTCATCTACGTCGCGTTGGGCATCGTGCTCATCGCCTTCGGTGTCGTCGCGGTGCTGGGCCGGCCATCGCTGATGATGGTCGGCGTGTTCGGTGCGTCCCTGATCGGCGGCGTGCTGTGCCTGTCGGGGCTGTACATGCTGCAGCCGAACCAGGGCGCGTTGATGACGCTCTTCGGCAGCTACCGCGGCACCGACCTCGCCGAGGGCCTGCGCTGGGCCAACCCGTTTCTCGTGAAGAAGAAGGTGTCGCTTCGGGCGCGCAACTTCAACAGCGAGAAGCTGAAGGTGAACGACCTGCGCGGCAACCCGATCGAGATCGGAGCGGCCATCGTCTGGCGCGTCGAAGACACCGCGAAGGCGAGCTTCGACGTCGACAACTTCGAAGCCTACGTTCTCACGCAGGCCGAGTCGGCGCTGCGCCACCTGGCCCTCAGTTATGCATATGACAACCTCGACGACCACGACACCGTGGCAGCCGGGGGCGCGCGCGAGATCACGCTGCGCTCGGGCACTGAAGAGGTGGCGGCGGCGCTGCGCCAGGAGTTGCAAGCGCGGTTTGCGCAAGCCGGCATCGTGGTCGTCGACGCCAAGCTCACCCACCTGGCCTACGCGCCCGAAATTGCCGGCACCATGCTGCGCCGCCAGCAGGCCGAGGCCATCGTCGCGGCGCGCTCGAAGATCGTGCAGGGCGCCGTGGGCATGGTGGAACTCGCACTCAAGGGCTTGGAAGAACGCGGCCTGGTGCAGCTCGACGACGAGCGCAAGGCCGCCATGGTGAGCAACCTGCTCGTGGTGCTGTGCTCGGACCACGACGCGCAGCCCATCGTCAACACCGGCACGCTCTACAACTGAACGCGCGCGGCGAAGGCGAGCCCGAGCCCGATCCCCATGCCCAGCCCCGACAAGAAGTCATTCCTGCTGCGCATCGACCCGCAGCTGTGGGCCGAGATCGAGCGCCTGGCGGCGGCGGAGTTGCGCAGCGCGAATGCGCAGGTCGAGTACCTGTTACGCGATGCGCTGCGGGCGAGGTCGATCAAGGTGCGAGCGGCCAAACCAGCGGGTGGGCGGAGGGCGTAGAGAGCCTCAAACCCGCTCGATGCGCGCGTACGCCGAGTGCGCGTGGATCGATTCGAAGTTCTCGACATCGACGCTGTAACGCCCTACGCGCGCATCGGCGTTCAGGCGCAGGGCCACGTCGCGCACCAGGTCTTCGACGAACTTCGGGTTCTCGTAGGCGCGCTCGGTCACCCACTTCTCGTCGGCGCGTTTGAGCATGGGCCACAGTTCGCTCGACGCCGAGTCTTCGGCGAAGCGCACCAGCTCATGCCAGCCGATGTCTTGCAGCAGCTCGACCCGGATCGTCACGTGCGAGCGCTGGTTGTGCGCACCGTAGTCGGAGATCTCCTTCGAGCACGGGCACAGCGACTTGACCGGCACCACCACCTCGGCCCAGACCACGGTCTTGCCGGCGCGCGCATCGGCGATCCAGCGCCCCTGGTACTCGAGCAAGCTCTGCACGCCGGTCACCGGCGCGCGCTTGCGCAGGAAGAACGGAAACTGCGCGTCGATGCGGCCCTCTGCGGCGTGGAGCTTGTCGAGCATCACGGCCATCTGCGTGCGCAGCAGCGCGGCGTCCATCGGCTCGTCGAGCGCATCGAGCCACGCGACGAAGCGCGACATGTGCGTGCCCTTCTGCTCGGCCGGCAGGGCCACGTCGAGGTCCCACAGCGCCACGGTGTGCACGCCTGCCGAGCCGACCCGCAACTGCAGCGGGTAGCGAATGCTCTTGATGCCCACGCGCTGGATGGCCAGGTGGCGCTGGTCGGCCGCGCTCTGGGTGTCGGGGATGTGCAGGGCGTCTTTCAGGTTGCTCATGGCAAGTCGAGAGTGTTGCAGCGAAGCGCTGAAGGTTGTCGTGGGCGAAGGATGCCAGCAAACGGCCGGCGCCGCGACCCGCTGGCGTTGAAGGCCACGTTCGCCAGCGTCGAATGCCGCGCTGCGTTCAGCTGTTGACGGCCGCGCGCACCAGCGCCGGTTTGGCGCCGAACCGCTTGAGAATGGCCTGCTCGATGCCCGCAGCGTCAAGCCCGCACAGGGCCAGCAGCTTGGCTGGATCGCCATGCTCGACGAACACATCGGGCAGGCCCAACATCAGTACCGGGATCGAATTGCCAGCCGCCGCCAGCGCTTCCTGAACCGCGCTGCCAGCGCCGCCCATCAGGCAGCCTTCTTCCACCGTGACGATGGCGTCGTGCGTGCGTGCCAACTGGAACACCAGGTCCACGTCCAGCGGCTTGACGAAGCGCATGTTGGCCACCGCCGCGTCGAGCTTGTCGGCCGCCGCCAGCGCCGGGTACAGCAGCGTGCCGAATGCCAGGATGGCGACGCGCGGCCCGCCCTGGCCCACAGCGCGCGCGACGCTGCGGCGCAACTCGCCCTTGCCGAACGGCAGCTCGGTGAGTTCTTGCTGGATGACCGTGCCGGCGCCGCTGCCGCGCGGGTAGCGCACCGCCGAGGGGCCGTTCTGGCGGAACGCGGTGGTCAACGCCTGACGGCATTCGTTCTCGTCGGCCGGTGTCAGCACACTCATGTTCGGAATGCAGCGCAGGTAGGCGATATCGTAGGCGCCGGCGTGGGTGGCACCATCGGCACCGACGAGGCCGGCCCGGTCGAGCGCGAACACCACCGGCAGGTTCTGGATCGCCACGTCGTGAATCAGCTGGTCGTATGCGCGCTGCAGGAAAGTCGAGTAGATCGCGACCACCGGCTTGAGGCCCTCGCAGGCCAGGCCGGCCGCGAACGTGACGGCGTGCTGCTCGGCAATGCCGACGTCGTGGTAGCGCTTCGGGAAGCGCTTCTCGAACTCGACCATGCCCGAGCCTTCGCGCATCGCCGGGGTGATGCCGACGAGGCGTACGTCGGCGGCCGCCATGTCGCACAGCCACTGGCCGAACACCTGCGTGAAGGTGATCTTCGGCGGCGTGGCGGGCTTGACGAGGCCGACGGCCGGGTCGAACTTGCCCGGGCCGTGATAGTTGACCGGGTCGGCCTCGGCCAGCTTGTAGCCCATGCCCTTCTTGGTCACGACATGCAGGAACTGCGGGCCTTTGAGGTCGCGCATGTTCTCGAGCGTTGGGATCAGCGAGTCGAGGTCGTGCCCGTCGATCGGGCCGACGTAGTTGAAGCCGAACTCCTCGAAAATCGTGCCGGGCACGACCATTCCCTTGGCGTGTTCCTCGAAGCGCCGCGCCAGTTCGAACAGCGGCGGCGCGTTCTTCAGCACCGACTTGGCGGTGTCGCGTGCCGTTGCGTAGAACTTGCCGCTCATCAGGCGCGCCAGGTGGCGGTTCAGCGCGCCCACGGGCGGCGAGATCGACATGTCGTTGTCGTTCAGCACCACCAGCATGTCGGCCGGCGCGCCGTTGTGGGCGTAGCCGCCGTTGTTCATCGCCTCGAAGGCCATGCCGGCGCTCATGGCGCCGTCACCGATGATGGCGACGGCCTTGCGGTCTTCGCCCTTCAGGCGCGCAGCCACGGCCATGCCCAGTGCGGCCGAGATCGAAGTGCTGGAGTGCGCGGTGCCGAAGGTGTCGTACTCGCTCTCGTCGCGCCGCGGGAAGCCTGAAATGCCGCCGAGCTGCTTGAGCGTGCCCATGCGCTCGCGCCGGCCGGTCAGTATCTTGTGCGGGTAGGTCTGGTGGCCCACGTCCCACACCAGCCGGTCGTGCGGCGTATTGAACACGTGGTGCAGCGCAATCGTGAGTTCGACGGTGCCGAGGTTGCTGGACAGGTGACCGCCGGTCTGCGACACGCTTTGCAGCACGAAGTCGCGCAGTTCGACCGCGAGTTGTTTGAGTTCCACGCGCGACAGGCGCCGCACGTCAGCCGGGCTGTGGATGGTTTCGAGCAGGGTGTGTTTCATGTTCAGCTGTCTCGCTCGACGACCTTGTCGGCCAGCAGGCCCAGCCACGTGGCCTCTTGCAGGCCACTTCGCGCCAGTGCGGCCTGCGCCTTGTCGCGCAACTCGATGGCGTGGCGCCGGGCAGCGTCGAGGCCGAGCACGGTCACGTAGGTCGGTTTGTTGTTGTCGAGGTCTTTGCCGGCCGTCTTGCCGAGCGTGGCAGAGGCCTGCGTGACGTCGAGGATGTCGTCGACGACCTGGAACGCCAGGCCCAGCGCGTCGCCGTAGTCCGACAGTGCGGCCCACTGTGCCGCGCCCACTTCACCGCAGGCCGCGCCCATCAGCACGCTGGCTTGCAGCAAGGCGCCGGTCTTGCGGTGGTGCATGTCGCGCAGCGCATGCTCGCCGAGTGGCTTGCCGATGCTGGCCAGGTCAATCGCCTGACCCCCCGCCATGCCGGCGTGGCCGGCCGAGCGTGCGAGCAGCGCGCACAAGCGCGCCTGCAGGGACGGCGGCACGCCACCCTGGCCGCTGGCGACGGGGGTGAGCACCTCGAAGGCCAGCGCCTGCATCGCGTCGCCGGCGAGCATGGCCTGGGCTTCGCCGAACTGCACGTGCACCGTGGGCTTGCCCCGGCGCAACACGTCGTTGTCCATGCAGGGCATGTCGTCGTGGACGAGCGAATAGGCGTGGATCAACTCGACCGCGCAGGCCGCGCGCAGGGCGGCTTCAGGCAGGCCGTGCACCGCCTGCGACGCCGCCAGCACCAGCAAGGGCCGCAAACGCTTGCCGCCGTCCAGCACGCCGTAGCGCATCGCCAGCCCCAGGCCGGCGGGCGCGTCGGCAGGCACCCAGGCCTGCAGTGCGGCCTCGACCGCTTCGAGCCCCGCGCGTGCCCACACATCGAACTCAGCCAGCTTCATTCCGTGACCCATGCCTTGAGTCACATCGAACTCAGCCAGCTTCATTCCGTGACCCATGCCTTGAGCTGGCCATCTTCCAGCACCTTGACCTGTTGTTCGACCGCGTCGAGCCGAGCGCGACAAAAAGCCAGCAGATTTGCCCCGCGTTTGTAGTTTTCCAGCAAACGGTCCAGCGGCAACTGCCCTGCCTCCATGGCGACGACGAGCCGGTCGAGTTCGCCCAGGGCTTCTTCGTAACTCGCGGGCAGAGCGGGGGTGGGGGCGGGGGCGGTGGTCTTGACCATGACAGATTTCAAACCCTGCGATTGTAGTCAGCCGGTCACGGGCGTCACTCCCGCACGGTCGCAAGACGCATCGCCCGTGGGCACCAGGGCTGCCGGCATATCGCCCGGGCCCGCTGTCCCCCCGGGTACAATCGCTTTCGCGCGTTGCGGGTGCGCGCCGAGAGACCCCACCCGGCCGGCAGCGGCTGCAGGCTGGCCGGTAACACACTCGGTTTTGGAGACTCCCTGGGATCATGTCCGACCTGAGCGTCCCGCTGGACGCACTTGAGCGCAGCCGCTCGCAACTCTCCGTCAATGCGTACTTCGATGCCGATCTGTTCCGGCTCGAGGCGCAGGCGCTGTTTCGGAACGGCCCGCGCTACCTGGGCCACGAGTTGATGGTGCCCGATCCCGGCGACTACTACACGCTGCCCCAGGAAGGCGAAGGCCGGGCGCTGGTGCGCACGGCTGCGGGCGTCGAGCTGATCTCCAACGTCTGCCGGCACCGCCAGGCCTTGATGCTGCGCGGGCGGGGGAATGTGCGAGGCGGCGGCAACGGCGGCCGCCAAGCCGCGGGCAACGACAGCATCGTCTGCCCGCTGCACCGCTGGACCTACGACCTGCGCGGCAAGCTCATCGGTGCGCCGCACTTCCCCGATGACCCGTGCCTGAACCTGAACAACTACCCGGTGCAGACCTGGAACGGCATGGTCTTCGAGGCCGGCCCACGCGTTGTCGCCGCCGACCTGGCCCGGCTCGGCCCGGCGGCCGACCTGAACTTCGACGGCTACGTGCTCGACCATGTGCAGATGCACGAGTGCAACTACAACTGGAAAACCTTCATCGAGGTCTACCTCGAGGACTACCACGTCGGCCCGTTCCACCCCGGTCTGGGCCAGTTCGTGACCTGCGACGAACTGCGCTGGGAGTTCGGCGAGCACCACTCGGTGCAGACGGTGGGCACCAAGAACGAACTCGCGCGCCCGGGCACCCCCGCCTATCGGCGCTGGCACGATGCCGTGCTGAAGTACCGCCAGGGCCGCTTCGACAACCCGCTGCCCAAGCACGGCGCTATCTGGCTGACCTACTACCCGTGCGTGATGGTCGAGTGGTACCCGCACGTGCTGGTCGTGTCCACGTTGCACCCGAAGGGCCCGCAGAAGACGCTCAACGTGGTCGAGTTCTACTACCCCGAAGAGATCAGCGCGTTCGAGCGCGAGTTCATCGACGCCGAGCAGGCCGCCTACTGGGAAACCTGTGCCGAGGACGACGAGATCGCGCTGCGCATGGACGCCGGCCGGCACGCGCTGATGGAGCGCGGCGACGACGAGACCGGCCCTTACCAGAGCCCGATGGAAGACGGCATGCAGCAGTTCCACGAGTGGTACCGCAAGGCCATGGCCCGGCCCGCCTGACCGGCGCCGGCCAGCCACCGCACCAACGCGTCGAACACGGCCATGTCACCCGCGTGGTTGATGGTCACCGCGTCGTTCTTGTTCGCGACCATGGGCGTGTGCGTCAAGCTCGCATCAAGTCACTACGCGGCCGGCGAGATCGTCTTCTACCGCGGCCTGACGGGCGCGATCATGATGATGGTGCTGGTCCGCTGGACCCACGGCACACTGCGCACGAAAGTGCCGGCGATGCACTTCTGGCGCAGCCTGGCGGGTGTGACGGCGCTGAGCCTGTGGTTCTACTCCATCGGCAAGCTGCCACTGGCCACCGCGATGACGCTGAACTACATGTCGTCGGTGTGGATGGCGCTGTTTCTCGTCGGCGGTGCGGTGGCGCTGGGCAGCGCGCGCATCGACGGGCGGCTCATCGGCACGGTGCTGCTCGGGTTCGCCGGGGTGGCGCTGATCCTGCGGCCCACCATCGATGAGCAGCAACTCTGGTATGGGCTGATCGGGCTGATCTCGGGCATCGTCTCGGCAACGGCCTACCTGCAGGTCACCGCGCTGGGCCGTATCGGTGAACCCGAGTACCGCATCGTCTTCTACTTTTCGCTCGGCGGCATCTGCGCCGGCCTGATCACGGTCTTGGCCAGCGGCGTGCACCCGCACACCTGGCGCAGCGCCGCGCTGTTGCTTGCGGTGGGCGTGCTCGCCACCGTGGCGCAACTCATGATGACGCGCGCCTACAGCACCGGCCGCACGCTCGTGAACGCCAGCCTGCAGTACCTGGGCATTGCGTTCTCGTTTGCGTACGGCGTGCTGCTGTTCGATGATCGTGTGACGTGGATGGCGCTGGCCGGGATGGCGCTCATCGTCACCGCAGGCCTCTGCGCCACCCTGCTGCGCAGCCGCAGCGCCCCCGCCGACACGGCCAACGCACCCCTCGAAACATGACTTCGACCTTCACCACGCTCATCAGCGCCGATGAACTGCGCGCCCTGCTGGCGAGCACCGCAGCGCTCATCGTGATCGACACAGGCTTCGATCTGACCGACCCGCAACTGGGCGAACGTGAATGGCGCGCCGGCCACGTGCCGACCTCGCAGTACCTGCACCTCGACCGCGACCTTGCCGGTGTGAAGCACACGGTCGATGGCCGCTTCCGTGGCCGCCACCCGCTGCCCGAGCGCGCGGCGTTTGCGGCCGTTCTGGGGCGCTGCGGCATCACGCCCGCACGACAGGTCGTGGCACTCGACCGGCAGGGCGGCACGTACGCCGCCCGCCTGTGGTGGATGCTGCGCTGGATGGGCCACGAAGCCAGCGCCGTGCTCGATGGCGGCATGGCGGCGTGGGTCGCCGCCGGCGGCGCGCTGACAACCGCGCTGGCAACCGGGTTGGCAAGCGCGTTGGTGAAGGATGCCCCAGCCGTGACGCTCACCCCACCCTACCCGGACCGCGCACCGCTCGCCGTCACGACCGATTCAGACACCCTCGCGCGTGAGGTCGGCCGCACGCGCTTGATCGACGCACGCGCTGGCGAACGCTTTCGCGGCGAGGTGGAGCCGCTGGACGCGGCAGCCGGCCACATTCCGGGCGCGCTGAACCGCTTCTTCAAGAACAACCTCGACGCCAGCGGCCGCTTCAAACCGGCCGGTGTGCTGCATGCCGAGTTCGCGGCACTGATGGGCGATGCGGTGCCGGCATCGGTCGTGCACGGTTGCGGCTCCGGCGTAACCGCATGCCATAACCTGCTCGCGATGACTCACGCCGGCCTGCCCGGCTCGGTGCTTTACCCCGGCTCGTGGAGTGAATGGTCGGCCGACCCAGGGCACGCCATCGCACGCGGCTGACTTGATCGAACGCAAGCGGGCGCCTACCCTTCGGGGCGAGACTCGGCCCAAAGGGGCTGAAAACACTCGCGCCCAGCCGCATCACTTCAACGGAGGCCACCATGTTCAAGCGCATCCTCGTTCCGACCGATGGCTCAGACATCACGGCGAAAGCCGTCGATGCCGGCATCAAGCTGGCGCAATCCGTCGGCGCGCAGCTTTACACCATCAGCGTGAAAGAGCCGTTCCCGTACAGCGCGATCTCCGAGATGCAACCGGTGCCGCCGCAGGACTTCTTCGACGCGCAGGACCGCATCGCGAACAAGCGGGTACATGCGGTGGTCGAGATGGCGCACGCCGCCGGCCTGAAATGCCAGGCCCACACGGTCGAGGCGCTGCACCCCTGGGAAGCCATCATCGACCATGCGCGCCACATGGAGTGCGACCTCCTCGTGATGGCCTCGCACGGCCGCCGCGGCGTGTCGGCCCTGCTGCTCGGCAGCGAAACGCAGAAGGTGCTGACACACTCGGCGATCCCGGTGCTGGTGGTGCGCTGAGCGCACCGGAAGCGTCAACCGTGGAGTTGGCTCACTGCCACCACCACGATCAGCAAGCCGGCCACCAGCCAGGCCAGTTGCGCCGCCGTTTCGCGCAGTGTGAGGCGGTGCTGCAACTGCGGGATCAGGTCGGCCACGGCCACGTAGATGAAGCTGCTCGACGCCACCACCAGCAGGTACGGGAACAGTGCCTCCCACGGCCCGACGACGAAGTAGCCGACCACCCCGCCCACCACCGCCGCCATGCCCGACAGCGCGTTGTAGAACAGCGCCTTTCCGCGTGAGAAGCCGGCGTTGAGCAGCACGATGTAGTCGCCCACCTCTTGCGGGATCTCGTGCGCAATGATGGCGAGCGACGTGACCACGCCGAGCCGTGTGTCGGCCAGGAATGCGGCGGCGATGATGATGCCGTCGCAGAAGTTGTGGATGCTGTCACCCATGATCACGCTCCAGCCGCCGCGCCCGGCCTGTTCGTGGTCGAAGCCGTGGTGATGGTGGTGCTCGTCGCCTTCGTGGTGGTGGCTGTGGCGGTACAGCTCGGCCTTCTCCAGCAGGAAGAAGAACAGCAAGCCGCCGAGCAACGTGGCGAACAGCGCCTGCGGGCTGGCGTGCTTGCTCTCGAACGCCTCGGGCAGCACGTCGAGCAACGCGGTACCGAGCAGCACGCCGGCCGACAGGCTCACGAGGTGGTGCACCACACGTGCGAGCACCCGGGCCGTGAGGCTGGCCGCGATCAGGACCGAGAGCAGGCCGCCGACGCCGGTTGCGATAACGACGTAGAGCAGCGTCATGGGCGGGGTGTCATTGGGGCAGTACGGGCGGGGAGCGGTGCGGAGGCGGCATTCTAGGAGGCGCCGTGAGGCGGAACGAGGCGCGGTGTCACGAAGGGCACGACGAGGAACACCGGCTTTGCACGGACAATGCCGCATGGACCGCCAGAACGACCGCCCCAACGAGAGAACCGCCCTCAGCGAATCGCGCTGGCCCGGCCAGCTGGCGGCCATCGACATGGGCTCGAACAGCTTCCGCCTCGAACTCGGCCAGCTGATCGACGGCCGCTACCGCCGCGTCGACTACCTGAAGGAAACGGTGCGCCTGGGCGCCGGGCTCGACACCAACGGCATGCTGACCGAAGAGGCCGCGAACCGCGGTGCGGCCTGCCTGGCGCGCTTCGCACAACGCTTGAAGGGCTTCAACGCCGCCCAGGTTCGCGCCGTGGCCACGCAGACCCTGCGCGAGGCCCGCAACCGCGACCTGTTTCTCGCGCGTGCGCAGGCCGTGCTCGGCTTTCCGATCGAGGTGATCTCCGGCCGCGAGGAAGCGCGCCTGATCTACGCCGGCGTGGCGCGACTGCAGCCTTCGACCGTGCCGCGCCTGGTGGTCGACATCGGCGGGCGCTCGACCGAAATGATCCTGGGCGTGGGCACCAAGCCGCTGCGCACCGAGTCGTTCCAGGTCGGCAGCGTGAGCCTGTCGCTCAAGTACTTCAACGAAGGCCGCTTCACCGAAGCGGCCTTCCGCGCCGCGCAGATCGCTGCCGGCGCCGAACTCGAAGAAGCCCTCGAACCGTTTGCGTCAGTGCATTGGCAAGAGGCGCTGGGCTCGTCGGGCACCGTGGGCGCCGTGTCGCAGTTGCTCGCCGCCAGCGGCGTGACCGACGGCCGCATCACGCCCGACGGCCTGCGCTGGCTGATGGAGCAGTGCCTGCGCGCCGGCCGCGTCGACAAGCTCGCGTTGCCGGGGCTGAAGGAAGACCGCCGCGCCGTCATCGCGGGGGGCCTGGCGATCCTGTACACACTGGCCACGCACTTCGCGATTGCCGAGCTGCGCCCGGCGCGTGGTGCACTGCGCCAGGGTGTGATCTTCGATCTGGACGAGCGCATCAAGGCGACCGAGCTGCAGCAGGACGGCCACGACGTGCGCGACGCCTCGGTGCGTGAACTGCAGCGCCGCTTCATGGCCGACACGCACCAGGCCGACCGCGTGACGCGCGTGGCGCAGAGCCTGTACGCCAGTGCCAACCCGAAGGCCAGCGCCGAAGCCCGGCGCGAGCTGCTGTGGGCCTGCGCACTGCACGAGATCGGCATGATGATCTCGCACCACGACCACCACCGCCACAGCGCCTACGTGCTCGGCCACGCCGACGCGGCCGGCTTCTCGCAAAGCCAGCTGCGCCGCGTCGGCGAGTTGGTGCTCGGCCAGCGCGGCGGCCTGCGCAAGGTCGAGACCAGCCTGGCCACCGAGGACTTCGCGTGGCAGGTGCTGTGCCTTCGCCTGGCCATCATCAAGTGTCATGCGCGCGGCGACGTGAACGCCGATGCGATGCGCCTGAAGCGCGATGCGCAGACGGCCGAGATCGCCTTCCCTGCGGGTTGGAGCGAAGCCCACCCGCGTACCCAGCACCTGCTGAACGAAGAGGTGGCCCTGTGGGCGCGCAGCGGCCCGCTGGCTTTGGCGTTGCGGCGCTGACACCGAGCCGCTACAGGCAGTCGGGCGCCTGCACCGCCTGAAGAATCACCTGCGACTCGCCCTCGCGCTGGCGCCCGCGAATCCACCATGCCGCGCCCTTCTTGATGATCCAGGCCTGGGGTGTGTCGGCCAGCAGGAACGACGCCACGAGCCCGAGCGTGGGCTGGTGGCCGATCACCAGCACCGGCTCGGTGCCGTCAGGCCAGCGGGCCGTCTTGAGCAGGGCTTCACCATTGCCGTCGGGCGCGAGTTCAGGGGAGGTCTTGAACTTCTTGCCCAGCGTCTTGGCGGTCTGCTGGCAGCGCAGTGCCGGGCTCACGAGAATGCGGGTGGTGTGCGCCAGGCGCTGGTTCAGCCATTCGGCCATGCGCTGGGCCTGGCGTTCACCCTTGGGGGTGAGCCCACGCGCCAGGTCGTCCTCCAGCTCGCGCAGCTCGAAGGCCTCGGCATGGCGCCACAGGATCAAATCCATCAAGCGTCGACCCGGTAGCGCTGCACGAGCGCCTGCTGCGCGCTGGCACCACTGTTGCCGATGCGCTCGTAGCTGCCGTCGCTCCGCAGTGCCCACGCGTCCCGCTGGTCCAGCAGGTAGGGCACCAGGCACTCGTCGATCACGCGCTGGCGCAGCAGCAGGTCGCGCACCGGCCACGCCACCTCGATGCGGCCGAACATGTTGCGGCTCATCCAGTCGGCGCTCGACAGGAACAGGGCTTCGTCGTCAGCGCCTTCGCCCCAGCGGAAGTAGCTGACGCGCGAGTGCTCCAGGAAGCGGCCGATCACCGAGCGCACGCGGATGTTGTCGGTCACGCCCACGATGCCGGGCGGCAGCATGCATGCGCCGCGCACGATCAGGTCGATGCGTGCGCCGTCGCGGCCGGCCTGGATGAGCGCGTGGATCAACCCCGGGTCGGTCAGTGCGTTGACCTTGACGACGATGCGCGCCGGCTTGCCAATGCGCGCGGCTTGCCCCACGCGCTCGATGTGGGCCAGCATCTGCCGGTGCAGCGTGAAGGGCGCCTGCAGCAACGCGCGCGTCGGCCGCATGCGGCCCAGGCTCGCGAGCTGCTGGAACACGGCGTCGACGTCCTTGGTCAGCTCGCGGTCGGCGCTGAAGTAGCCGAGGTCGGTGTACACCCGCGCGGTCTTCGGGTTGTAGTTGCCGGTCGACAAGTGGGCATAGCGGTTGAGGCGGCCCTGCTCGCGCCTCGTGATGAGCAGCAGCTTGGCGTGCGTCTTCAAACCGACGACGCCGTACACCACCTGTACGCCCACGGCTTCCAGCCGCTCGGCCCAGTTGATGTTGGCCTCTTCGTCGAAGCGGGCCTTCAGCTCCACGACCACCAGCACCTCCTTGCCACGGCGCGCCGCCTCGATCAACAGGTCCATCAACGGCGACTCGCTGCCGGTGCGGTAGATCGTCTGCTTGATGGCCAGCACGTCAGGGTCGTTCACCGCCTCGCGCAGGAACTGAACCACCGGCTCGAACGACTCGAACGGCTGGTGCAGCAGCACGTCGTCCTTGCGCAGGCGCGCGAAGATGGACCGCTCGCGCGGCAACTCGTGCTGCGGCCACGCCGGCTCGAACGGTGCAAAGCGCAGCGGCGGCAGATCGGAGGGCACAGCCGAGTCCTCGACCTGGTCGATCAACTGGTTCAGGCGCACCAGGTTCACCGGCCCGTTGACCTTGTAGAGCGCCGCCGGCGGCAACCCGAATTGCTTGAGCAAGAACTCCGACAACCCGGTCGGGCAGGTGTTCACCACCTCGAGTCGCAGGGCTTGGCCGAAGTGCCGCGTCGTCAGGCCCGAACGCAGCGCCTGGCGCAGGTTGGCCACATCGTCTTCGTCGACTTCGAGGTCGGAGTCCCGCGTGACACGGAACTGCGAGAACGCCTCGACCTCGCGCCCGGGGAACAGCTCTTCCAGGTGGGCGCGGATCACGCTCGTCAGCAGCACAAAGGCCTGACGCGGCGCACCCGCCACATCGACGCCGGCCACGGCGTCGGGCAGGCGGATCACGCGCGGCAGCACCCGTGGCACCTTGACGATCGCGATCGTGTTCTTGCGCCCGAAGGCATCCTTCCCGCCCAGGCGCACGATGAAGTTGAGCGACTTGTTGGCCACCTGCGGGAACGGGTGCGATGGGTCCAGCCCGATCGGCACGAGCAGTGGCCGCACCTGCGTCTTGAAGAAGCGGTCGACCCAGGCGCGCTGAGCGGCACTGCGCTGCTCATGGTTGAGCACCACGATGCCGCGCTGCTGCAGCGTCGGCATCACCTCGTCGTTGAACACCGCGTACTGGTCGTCGATCAGGGCATGCGCGTCGGCCGCCACCGTGTCGAGGTCACGGCTCGACACACCCGAGCCACTGCGGCGCACCGCTTCCAGGTAGTCGGCGAAGCGCACCTCGAAGAACTCATCCATGTTCGACGACACGATGCACACGTAGCGCAGCCGCTCGAGCAGCGGCACGTCCGGGCGGCGCGCCTGTGCGAGCACGCGGCGGTTGAACTCGAGGATGGCGCGCTCGCGGTTCAGCAACGCGGGCATGCCGAGCGCGCTGGCGGCGACGGAATCGTTCATCAGCTGAGTTTATGAAGGTTTTGCGACAAACGCGTGAAGCCGCGCAAGCCCGTGCTGCGGCCAACCGATATTGGCACCCCGCCCGCGCTTCAGTGCGCCTCGTCCCAGTTCTTGCCGACACCCACCTCGGCCAGCAACGGCACCTTCAACTCGGCCACCGAGGCCATGATGCGGGGTACCTCGGTACGCGCCCACACCAGCTCGGCCGCAGGCACCTCGAACACCAGTTCGTCGTGCACCTGCATGATGATCCGGGTGGCGCGCGCTTCGCGGTCGAGCACGCCCTGCACCGCGATCATCGCGAGCTTGATGAGGTCGGCTGCCGTGCCCTGCATCGGCGCGTTGATGGCCTGGCGCTCGGCCGCGCCCTTGCGCGGCCCATTGCCGCCGTTGATCTCGGGCAGGTAGACACGCCGGCCGAACAGCGTTTCCACATAGCCCTTCTCGCGCGCCGAGACCTTGGTGTCGTCCATGTAGCGCTTCACGCCGGGGTAGCGCGCGAAGTAGCGTTCGATGTAGGCGGTGGCTGCCGTGCGGTCGATGCCCAGGTTGCCCGCCAGGCCGAACGCGCTCATGCCGTAGATCAGGCCGAAGTTGATGACCTTGGCATAGCGCCGCTGCTCGCTCGACACCTCGCCCACCGCCACGCCGAACACCTCGCTCGCGGTGGCCCGGTGCACGTCGATACCGTCGCCAAAGGCCTTCAGCAAGCCCGCATCGCCCGAGATGTGCGCCATGATGCGCAGCTCGATCTGCGAATAGTCGGCACTCAAGATCGAGCAGCCCTCGGGTGCAACGAAGGCCTCGCGCACACGCCGCCCTTCTGCCGTGCGGATCGGAATGTTCTGCAGGTTCGGGTCGTTGCTGGCGAGCCGCCCCGTCACCGCCACGGCCTGCGCATAGTTGGTGTGCACGCGGCCGGTTTGCGGGTTCACCATCAGCGGCAGCTTGTCGGTGTAGGTGCCCTTCAGCTTGGACAGGCTGCGGTGCTCCAGCAGCTTGGCCGGCAGCGGGTAGTCGGCCGCCAATTCGGCGAGCACTTCTTCGTCGGTGCTCGGTGCGCCGCTGGCGGTCTTCTTCTTCACCGGCAGGCCGAGCTTGCCGAAAAGGATCTCGCCGATCTGCTTCGGCGAGCCCAGGTTGAAGGGCTGCCCGGCCAGTTCATACGCCTCGCGTTCGAGCGACAGCATGCGCTCGGCCAACTGCTGGCTCTGTACCGCCAGCAGGCCGCTGTCGAGCAGCACGCCGGTGCGCTCGATCCGCCCGAGGATCGCGGCCGCAGGCATCTCGATGTGCTCGTACACGTAGCGCAGGCCGGCCGCCGCCTCGACCTGCGGCCACAGTTGCTGGTGCACGTGCAGCGTCATCTCGCTGTCTTCGCACGAGTACTCGGCCGCACGCTCGATCTCGACTTGGGCGAACGAGATCTGGTGCGCGCCCTTGCCGCACAGGTCTTCATAACTCAGGCCCTTGCGGCCGAGGTGGCGGTCGGCCAGGCTTTCCAGGCCGTGCGGCTTGTGGGCTTCGAGCACATAGCTCTCCAGCATGGTGTCGTGCGCGTAGCCCTGCACGGCAATGCCGGCGTTGGCGAACACATGCGTGTCGTACTTGATGTTCTGGCCGAGCTTGGGTTTGCTCGCATCTTCCAGCCACGGCTTCAGGCGCGCGAGCACGGCATCGATGGGCAGCTGATCGGCCGCGCCAGGGTAGGTGTGGCGCAGCGGGATGTAGGCCGCCACGCCCGGCTCGGTCGACAGCGAAATGCCGACGATCTGCGCGCGCATGCCGTCGAGCGAATCGGTCTCGGTGTCGATGGCGGTGAGCGCAGCCACGTCGACCTTGCACAGCCATGCATCGAGGGCGTCGAAGCTCAGCACGGTCTCGTAGTGCTTGACCACGGGGGCGGCCGGCGCTGCGGGCACCATCAGTGCCGAACCATCCACGGCCTCCCCAGCGGCGACCGCCGCGCCGTCCGTGCCTGCGGTGCCGCCCATGCCGGGTGCCGTGTCTCCCGCATGCGCCTCCAACTCGCGCTTCATCGTCCTGAAGCCGAAGCGCTCGTAGAACGCCAGCAGCGCCGCCGCATCGACCAGACCGAGCGCGAGCGAGTCGAACGCGGGCCAGCCGGGCACGTGGCCAGCCAGGTCGCAATCGGTCACGACCGTCACGAGGCGTTGACCCTGCGGCAACCACGCCAGCGCCTTGCGCAGGTTCTCGCCGGCCACGCCCTTGACGCCATCGGCAGCCGCCATCACACCCGCCAACGAGCCGTGTTCGGTGATCCACTTGGCCGCCGTCTTGGGGCCGACCTTCTCGACGCCCGGCACGTTGTCGACCGTGTCGCCGACGAGCGCCAGGTAGTCGACGATGCGCTGCGGCGGCACGCCGAACTTGGCCAGCACGCCGGCCTCGTCGAGCCGCTCGTTGCTCATGGTGTTGATGAGCGTCACGCGCTCGCTCACGAGTTGCGCCAGGTCTTTGTCGCCGGTGGACACGACCACGTCGAAGCCGGCCTCGGCCGCCATGCGAGCGAGCGTGCCGATGGCGTCGTCGGCCTCGATGCCGGGCACGCTCAGCACCGGCCAGCCGAGCAGTTTGACCGCCTCGTGAATGGGCTCGATCTGCAACGCCAGGTCGGGCGGCATCGAGGCGCGGTTCGCCTTGTACTCGGCATACCAGCCGTCGCGAAAGGTCTTGCCCTTGGCGTCGAACACGCAGGCGCCGAGTGCCGAGGGAAACTGCTCGCGCAACCGCTTCATCATGGCCACCACGCCGTGGATGGCGCCGGTGGGAACACCCCCCGGGCCGCGCAGGTCGGGCAGGGCATGGTAAGCGCGGTAGAGGTAGCTGGAGCCGTCCACCAGCAGCAAGGTCTTGTCACTCATTCGGCGATTGTCGTTGAGCGGACCAGGCGGTTCCAGGCGCGCGTGCCGCCCTGTTGGGTTGGCTACTGTGCCGGCTTCAGCGCCCCGGCCGGGTTGATGGTGACGCCGCGTTTGCGCAGCTCTTCGACGATCACACGTGCGTTCGCGTTGCCGTCGGTCGCAAGCTTCGCGGTGGCGGTCGCCAGGGCATCGAGCGCGGTGCGCAGCTTGGTCGCGTTCAGCTCCATCGGGTCGAGGTTCGCACGCGCCGTAGCGAGAGCCAGGCGCTCGCCGGCGAGTTGCACGGTCTGGAACGCGAGCCAGCCGACGAAGGCCAACGCGAAGAGCATGGCGGGCAAGAAGAGGCTTCGTGTCGCCGGCACGGCGGTTGGCATCACGGGTTCGAGCGCGCTCACTTGTCGCCCTTCTTCGCGGCTGAAGTTGCCGCTGCCGGTGCCGTACCCGCAGCGGTGCCGGCCGGCGCATCCGGCGTGTTCACCGTGACGCTCAAGCCTTGCGCGGCGAGCATGTCGAGCACCTGCTTGTCGTTGCCCTTCACGGCCATCTCGGCCAGGGCCTTGACGATGTCACGGTACAGGCCCTCGAGTGGCCCGGTCTGCTGGACGAACTGCTGGCGCTGCGCCAATTCGGCTTGCGCACTGCGGTTGCTGGTGAAGAGCGTGGCGTTCGCGATCGCCAGCATCAGAGCCAACGCGCCCAGTGCGGTCAGCAGGTTGTATTGCCACTTGTGGAGCATGTCGTTCCTGTCGAATCCGGGGCCTGCCAACGCTGACCCTGCCTCATTCTAGGAGGCGCGCGCCCTCTAGAATCAGGCGATGAACCCGACCCTCGCCGCCCTGCTTGCAATGCTTCTCGCCGGCCCCTGCCTGGCCCAGTCGACTGCTGCGCCCACTGGCCCGGCGCCGGCCGGTGCCGAGGCAGCCACTGCCCGCGACCGCTCCGAGCCCGACATCAAGCGCACCCGCATCGAAGACCAGGGCGCCCGCATCGACGAGCTGCGCGTGCGCGGCCAGACGCAACGGGTGGTCGTCACGCCCAAGGCACCCGGCAGCAAGCCCTACGAGATCATCATGGGCAACGCCGGCCAAGCCGTGCCCGACGGCACGGGCGGCGCGAACAGCGCGGCTGGCAAGCGGGTCTGGAGCGTGCTCAGCTTCTGAGCATCATCCGGCCCGCAGCACCCTTCATGGCGGTCTACACCGAAGTCTCGCTCGCCGAGGCCGGCGCACTCATGGCTCGTCTCGGTCTCGGCGAGGTCACGGTGCTGACCGGCATTCGCAGTGGCATCGAGAACACCAACTACTTTGTCGACACCACTGCCGGCCGCTTCGTGCTGACGGTGTTCGAGCGTCTCACCCACGCGCAGCTGCCGTTCTACCTGGGCCTGATGCAGCACCTGGCCGCGCGCGGCCTGCCGGTGCCGGGCCCGAAGGCCGACTCGCTCGGAGTGATCCTGCACACGGTTCAGGGCAAGCCCGCCGCCGTGGTCGACCGCCTTCGCGGCGCGCACCACCTGGCGCCCGATGCCGCCGACTGCGAGCGCCTGGGCGCCATGCTCGCGCGCATGCACCTCGCGGCGGCCGACTGGCCCGTGCGGCAGGCGCACCTGCGCGGCCTGGCCTGGTGGATCGAGACCGCACCGTTGATCGCACCGCACCTGGGCGGGGTCGAGGCGGCGCTGCTCGACAGCGAGCTGGCCTATCAGCAGCAGTTGGCGGCCTCGCCGGCATTCGCGGCGCTGCCGGCCGGGCCGATCCATGCCGACCTGTTCCGCGACAACGTGATGTTCGAGCAGCGCACCACCGGCGCCGAGATCAGCGGCCTGTTCGACTTCTACTTCGCGGGCGTCGACACCTGGCTGTTCGACATCGCCGTGTGCGCGAACGACTGGTGCACCGATCTCATCAGCGGCCGGCTCGATGCCGACCGCGCGCAGGCACTCGTTGCGGCGTATCACCGCAAGCGGCCTCTGCACGGCACCGAGCTGCGCATGATGCCCGCACTCATGCGCGCCGCCGCACTCCGCTTCTGGATCTCCCGCTTGTGGGACCTGCACTTGCCGCGCGACGCCGCGCTGCTGCAAGCCCACGACCCGGCCCACTTCGAGCGCGTGCTGCGCGAGCACATCGCCACCCCGTGGCACGCGGTGCTCACCTGACCTGACTTCCCCTTCTCCATGCAACTTCAAACCGTATCGGCCCGCCATGGCGCCACTTGGGTGCGCCTGGGCTTCCGGGTGTTCTTCAAGCGACCCATGGCCTTCACCGCGCTGTTCGCCGCATTCATGTTCGCGGTGGTCGTGCTGGCCTTGTTGCCGGTCATCGGCCCGCTGCTGGTGCTGGTGCTGCTGCCCCTGGTAACGCTGGCCTTCATGATCGCGACACAGCAGGTCATGGCGGGCCAGCTGGTCACGCCGCGCGCCTATGCCCTGCCCTTCCAGGGCCCGCGCCGGGAGGCGGTGGCCATCCTTCAACTCGGGCTCCTGTACGCCGCGTCGACCTACGCCGTGCTGTGGCTGAGCGACCGCGTCGATGGCGGCGCGTTCGACGCGCTGATGGACGCGCTGCCCGCCGCGCAGACGGCGCCCGAGGTGGTGGCCGCCAAGCTGGCCGACCCGCGCCTGCTGTTCGGCATGCTGGTGCGCTTCGGCCTGGCGGGCTTGCTGTCGGTGCCGTTCTGGCACGCCCCCGCGCTGGTGCACTGGGACACGCAGGGCGCCGCGCAATCGCTCTTCTCCAGCACGCTGGCCTGCTGGCGCAACCGCGGCGCCTTCACGGTCTACAGCTTGGTGTGGTTTGCGCTGGTGGCCGGGCTGGGTGCCTTCGGCAGCCTGGTGTTCGGCCTGCTCGGCGCGGCCAAGGCATTCGCGGCCGCAGCGGTGCCGATGTCGCTGTTCATCACGACGGTCTTCTACGCATCGCTCTACTTCACCTTTGCCGACAGCTTCGCAGCCAACGACGCTGTGCCCGCGCCGCCGACGCCGCCCGCCTCGACGTAACCCGGCCGCGGTTCGATGCCCTTCTTTAACCAACGCCCCGGAGGAGCCCACCCATGAAAACCGCCATCGTCACCGGCGCCGGCACCGGCATCGGCCGTGCCGCATCGCTTGCCCTGCTTGCGGCCGGCTACCAGGTCGTGCTGGCGGGTCGGCGCGCCGAACCCTTGCAGGAGACAGCGGTGCTCGCGGGCGCGAACGCCGTGCACGCGCTGGCCCTGCCCACCGACGTGACCGACCCCGCCGCCGTGCACGCTCTGTTCGACGCGACGGTTGCGAAGTTCGGCCGGCTCGACCTGTTGTTCAACAACGCCGGTACGGGCGCACCTGCCGTGCCGATGGACGAGCTGACCTTCGAGCAGTGGAAGGCGGTGGTCGACATCAACCTGACCGGCGTGTTCCTGTGCATGCAGCAGGCCTTCCGCGTGATGAAGGCACAAACGCCGCAGGGCGGCCGCATCATCAACAACGGCTCGATCTCGGCCAGCATGCCGCGCCCGTTCAGTGCGCCCTACACGTCAACCAAGCACGGCGTGCTGGGCCTGACGAAAGTGGGCTCGCTCGACGGCCGCGCGCACGACATCGCGGTGTGCCAGATCGACATCGGCAACGCCGCCAGCGACATGACGCAGCGCATGACCACCGGCGTGCTGCAGCCCAACGGCACGCTGATGGCCGAGCCGCGCATGGACCTGCGGCACGTGGCCGACTCGGTCGTGCACATGGCCAGCCTGCCGCTCGAAGCCAACGTGCAGTTCATGACCGTGATGGCCACGAAGATGCCGTTCGTGGGCCGCGGCTGAATCACCGCACGCGAGAGAGGGTGCAAGGTGCAGCGGGTTGACGCGGTGCCCACGCGCATCGGCGCCCTGCTGGCCCGCTACGAGCTGACCGCCACGCGCGCGCGGCTCATCGCGAAGCAGGACTGCGAGGTCTGGCGCCTCACCGCAACCTCTGACACTGCCGAGCGCTCGGCCGGCGAGGCCTTGTCGTGCAGGAATGGTTGGCCGAGGCGCACCCCACGCCCCGGCTGGCCGTGCTGCTGCGCTGGGTCGGCGGCCGGCATTTGGACAAGGCGCTTCGCTCCATTCACCTGCACCGCGTGGGCGCGCTGTGCGCGCAGATGCACCAGGCGTCGGAAGCCCTGGCCACGGCGGGTCGCATCACGTCGATACGCAAGGCGCAGTTGCCCGATCTGGCGGGGTGGGCATCAGGGGCGCGCTTGACGTCGCAGCGTGTGTCGCCGCACTTCACGCAGGCCGACCATGAGCGCACTGCACGCACGGCGCAGGCCTTGCTGGCCGCCATCGACGGCTTGCCGCAAGGCCCGGCGTCACACGGCTTCATTCACGGCGACCTGCACTTGTGGAACCTGCTCTTCGCCGGCAAACGCACGGGCGCCATCGACTTCACCGATTGCGGCTGGGGCCCGTATGCGCGCGACCTCGCAGCGGCACTGCAATACGTTACCCACCCGCTGCACGGCTTCCATGACCACCGGCCGGGCCTGGCGCAAATGCGCGGTTCGCTGCTCGACGGCTATGCGAGCCAGCGCGCCTTGCCACCGCGCATCGACGAGCAACTCGACACCTTCATCGTCACCCGAATGCTGTACGCCACCGAGTGGGTGGTCGACGACTGGGCCCACCCGACCGAGCGCGCCTGGGGCCCGCAGTTCCTGCGCGACACGCAGCACGTGTTCGAGCGCTACCTCGGCGGTTGACGCGCAGGACGGGCGCGCCACAAAGCAAAAGGCCGCAAGCGTATTGCCTGCGGCCGAATCCTCTTCGAGGAGTTACTGCGTGTTGTTCGAGTTCAATCCATGAAATCGTCGTATTCCTTCTGAGCAAAAGCGTCGATGCCGCTCCACGGCAGCGATGCCGATGCGGCCATCGGCGTGACCGTGACCACCCGGGTGACGTTGCCGTCGTCGCGCCGTGACTCGACGCGCAGCGGCACTTGCTGCGCCGCGGACCAGCGCAGCTTGTGGCTCCAGCCCTTCGCCTTCTCGGCGCGCCAGCCATCGGCCGCCGCAGCACCCATGCGCGCCACGACAGCGGGCGGCACGATGTAGGCGGCGGCGTCCCAATTGCCATCGAAGCCGACCGCACCGTACTCGGCCTTGGGCACGCTCACGACAACCCTGTGTTCGCGGTCCACGAAGCGCAGGCGCAGCTCGCCGCTCGGCATACATTCGACCAAGCGCGCGGCACTGTCGAAGTCGAAGTGCTTGTGGCCCGCATGCTCGGCCGCCGATTCGTTCGCATGCAACGCAGCGCGGCTCGCCGGCAACACCCGCTCGCTCCAAACCGCACCACCACGCCGCACCAGGCGCTCTTGCCAACGCTCCGTGCGCGTCACGCCGGCCGAGGTGACCTGGCGCGTCTCGTAGGTAACGAGCGCATCGATATTGGGCAGCGGCGCAGCGTGTGCGGACATGCTCGCGGCGAAGAGCGAGAGTAATGCAGAGATGCACAGAGAACGGGCCGGAACACCATGAGCGGTTCGAAGCCAAGGCCGCCGGGTGACCGGTGTAGCGAAGTCGAGGAGGAGGACCGGTACTCCGGTCCGGGGGAGAGAGCCCGGGCACAAACAGTCCAGTGGACTGTTTGTGCCTGGCGAGCGCTCGGGGCCTCGGCCCCGGGCATGAGCGGAAGCGGTCGCCCGGTGGCCTTGGCTCGCTCCGACGAAGGCCCGAGCAAAGCTCAACACAACCAAATGCAATGGCTTGACCAACTTCATCTCAATACCCCGCCGCAGTCTTGACGAGCGTGAACACCTTCGTGTTGTCGATCGTCCCCTTGAACGCCTTGGCGCCCGCACCATCGGCGAACAGCATCACGTCGCCACCGCCGTGGGTTTCCGACCCCGCACTGCCGCGGCGGATGGCCACTTCCTGCAGGTAGTCCTTGCCCGCGACCACCGTGCCGTCGAGGTTGGCGCGCACGTCGGGGCGAACCGCACCATTGCCGAACACCAGCGTCGTGTAGTTCACGCCGTTCGCGTCCTTGCTGGGCTGGCCCGTCGCGTAGTTGATGTTCAGCCCCAGCACGTCGGTGCCGCGCTTGCCGTAGCCGTTGAAGGCCATCGTGTGGTCGTGGTCGGCAGTGACCACGATCAGCGTGTTCGCAAGCGTGGGATCGAACATCTTGACCTTGTCGATCGCCGCCTTCACCGCGTCGTCGAAGGCAATGGTGTCGGCCAGCGCCCGCGCGGCATTCGTGCCGTGCAGCGCGTGGTCGATGCGGCCGCCTTCGACCATCAGGAAGAAGCCGTTCGCATTCTTCGACAGCATGTCGATGGCCTTGGCGGTCATCTGCGCCAGGCTGGGTTCCTTCGTCGCATCGCGGTCGAGTTCGTACGACATGTGGCCCTGCGCGAGCGCGAAGTCGTACAGGCCGATGAGCTTGCCGCCCGCCACCACCGGCGCAGCGTTCATCGTCGTCAGGTCGTTCACGTACGTGTAGCCGCCGGCCTGCAGCTCGGCCACGAGGTCACGCCCATCGGGCCGCCCGCGCGGCGTGGTACCCGCCACATACGGGCGCCAGTAGTAGCTGATGCCGCCCATCATCACGTCGAGCCCCGCGCCCAGCGCTGCGTTGTAGCCGGCGCCGCCGGGCACGGCCTGGCGGGCCACTTCGTATTCGGTGTCGCGGTGGCACACGTGGGCATAGGTGGCGCCCGGCGTGGCATGCGTGAGGCGTGCGGTGGTCACGGACCCGATGGCCTTGCCCTTGGCCTTGGCCAGCTCCAGCAGGTTGCTTGAGGCCGCGCCGTTGCCGGTAGCCGGGCAGTTGTTGACGGCATTGCCGACGTTCGTCGTGGCGTCCTTGCTCGGCGCGAAAGCCTTGGTCGCGCCGTCCATCCCGAGCACTTCGTTGCGCGTTTTCACGCCGGTCATGTAGGCGGCCATCGAGGGCGCGCTGTCGGTCGTCTGCGCGTCGAGAGAGTAGGTCTTGACGCGCGCGGTATAGGGCAGCGCCTGCATGTTCAGCAGGCCCTCTTCCTTGTATTTCCAGATGCGCGCGGCGGTGGTGGTGACCGGGCCCATGCCGTCACCGAGAAAGAAGATCACGTTCTTGGCTTCGCCGGCGGCGAAGGTGGCGGTGGGCGCCAACGCAGCGGCGAGCAGCGCTGCGAGCGTGGTGGCTTGAAGAGTGTGTTGGGTCATTCGAAACTCCGTTGTCGGGTGGGGCTGCTTACAAGCCGGCGGCGGCCTTCACGAGGCTGAAGATGCGCGTGTTGTCCAGCAGGCCGTGGAAGGTGTCCGCGCCCATGCCCATCGCGCCCAGGAACACATCGGCGCCGCCGTGTGTTTCGCTGCCGGTGGGCATTTGCACGGCCGCTTCCTGGTGGTAGTTCTTGTCGAACACCGCCGCGTCGGTCAAAGTGGCCATCAGGCCGCGGCTGCCGCTCACGCGGTTCTCGCCATTGCCGAACACCAGCGTGGTGAAGGGCTTGCCGTCGGCGTCGAGCGCCGGCGTGGTCGGGTCGGTGTAGCTGCGCATCAGGCCCAGGATGCCGGGGTTCGTGTCTGTGGTCTTGCCGGTCAGCGCGGCATAGCCGTTCATCACCATCGTGTGGTCGTGGTCGGCGGTGACCACGATCAGCGTGTTCGCAAGCGTCGGGTCGGTCAGCCTGGCCTTGGCGATGGCGGCCTTGATGGCGTCGTCGAACGCCTTCGCGTCCTGCAGCGCCTTGCGGCCGAGCGTCGGGTGCAGCGCCTGATCGATGCGCCCGCCCTCCACCATCAGGAAGTAGCCGTTCTTCTTGGTTGCGGCCAACGCGTCCATCGCGGCGGTGGTCATCTCGGCCAGGCTGGGCTCGGCGGTGGCGTCGCGGTCGAGGTCGAAGTTCATGTGGCCCTTGGTGAACAGGCCGAGCAGGCGCGCGGTGGTGCTGGGTGTGGCGGTCAGGCCGGCGCGGTCGGTCACGTACGAGTAGCCCTTGACCTTCATCTCTGCGACGAGATCACGCGTGTCGGTGCGGCTCGACCCCGCTGCCGCGCCCTTGGGCAGGAAGTGCTGCCAGCCGCCGCCCAGGATCACGTCGACACCGTCGGCGAGCTTGTCGTTGAAGCCGGCGCCGCCAGGCACGAGCTGCGCAGCGATGGCGTTCTCGCCGTCGCGGTGGCAGATGTGCGCGTAGGTGGCGGCCGGCGTGGCGTGCGTCACGCGGGTGGTCGTCACCACGCCGGTGCCGCGCCCGGCGGCCTTGGCCAGTTCCAGCAGCGTGGTCACGGGCATGCCGTTGCCGGTGACGGGGCAGGTGCTGTCGGCACCACTGGTGTACGCAGCACCGTTCGCGTCGGTGGCCTTCGTGTCTTGCGACATCGAGACCACCTCGTTGTTCATCTTCACGCCCGTCATGTAGGCCGACATCGACGGCGCGCTGTCGGTGACCTGCGCGTCGTTCGAGTAGGTCTTGACGAACGCGGTGTCGGGGAAGGTGTCGATGGTGAGTTCGCCGTCTTCGCCGGCGGCGTAGATGCGGGCGGCGGTCATCGGCACCATGCCGTAGCCGTCACCCAGGAAGAAGATGACGTTCTTCGGTGCGGCGACCACGGGGGGCGGCCCGTCCGAGCCGCAGGCGGCCAGGGTGAACACGCCGCACAACGCGGCGACAAGGGCATTCAATCGCATTCAGGGCTCCTTCAAGATGCCGGACTACGTTAGGCGGCGGGCATGAAGCGGCCGTGACGCGGGCATGACGATTGCGTGACGCCGACGCGCGGTTAAAGTGCACGTTTGCTAGTCCACCCAGACCAATCCACAGGAGCCACGATGGCCCATATCCATTTCATCGGCGGCGAGAAAGGCGGCGTCGGCAAGTCGCTGACGGCACGCGTGCTCGCGCAGTACTTCATCGACAAGGCCATCCCGTTCCTCGGCTTCGATACCGACCGCTCGCACGGCGCGCTGATGCGCTTCTATTCCGACTACGCTTCGCCGGTGGTGATGGACCACTACGAAGCGCTCGACGTGATCGTGGAAGCCGCCGCCGAGCAGCCCGAGCGCCGCGTGCTCGTCGACCTGGCCGCCCAGACCCACGACAGTCTCGTGCGCTGGATGGACGAAGTAGGCGTGATAAACATGGCCGACGAGCTGGGCATGACCATCCACTACTGGCACGTGATGGACTCGGGCAAGGACTCGGTCGACCTGCTGCAAAAGCTGCTCGACCGCTTCGGCACCGGCCTCAAGTACGTGCTGGTGCGCAACCAGATCCGCGGCAACGACTTCTCGGTGCTGGAGCAGTCGGGCCAGCAGCAGCGCGCGCTCGACTTCGGCGCCAAGATCGTCTCGATCCGGCGCCTGCACGAAGGCGTGGTGCAGAAGATCGACGCCGGCAGCAGCAGCTTCTGGAAGGCCAAGAACGCCGCCGACCCGACTGGGGGAGGCCTGGGCATGATGGACCGCCAGCGCGTCAAGATGTGGCTGCGCGATGTGTACCGCGAGATCGACGATGTGGGCGTTTGAACGCCTCGGCCGGGCTGGCGGCGTGGCGGCCTTGCTGGCCGCAGCGCTGGCCCTGCAAGGCTGCGCGGTCGCCGCAGTCGCCGGTGCTGCGGTGTCGGTGGCGGGTGCAGTAGTCGGCACCGCCGTGAAGGTCACGGGAAAGGTGATCGAGAAGACCATCGATGCGGTGACCCCGGATGCGAAGCCTGCGGAGTGACACGGCAACCAGCCTGATGCGCAGCCCGCGCCGTGCGCTGCTGCGGGGCGCAGCTGCCTGCATCGTAGCGCCCTGGCTGCTGCGTCACGCACGCGCAGCCGATGTGCCGCGGTTTGCGCTCGGCATTGCCTCCGGCCAGCCGCAGGCGAACGGCGTGGTGCTGTGGACCATGCTCACCGGAAGCAGCCTGCCCGCGCAGGTGCCGGTGCAATGGGAACTGGCCCGCGACGAGGGCTTCACCGACATCGCCGCGCGCGGCGTGGAAGTGGCCGATGCAGACTCGGCGCACAGCGTCCATGCCGAGCCTTCGGGCCTTGAGTCGGCGCGCTGGTACTGGTACCGCTTCCGTGCGCTCGGCCAGCAAAGCGCCGCGGGCCGAACGCGCACCGCGCCAGCCCCAGACGCCGCGCCGTCGCCGTTCCACTTCGCCATTGCCAGCTGCCAGCGCTGGGACACGGGCCACTACGCCGCCTGGCGCCACATGGCGGCCGAGCAACTCGACGTGGTGATGTTCCTCGGCGACTACATCTACGAGTACCCGTCGCTGCCCGGGGCCTTGCGGCGAACCGAAGGGCCGGGCTTCGTCAGCACGCTGGCGCAGTACCGTGCCCGCTACGCCACCCACAAGAGCGACCCTGCCCTTCAAGCGGCGCACGCGTGCGCACCGTGGCTGCTGGTGTGGGACGACCACGAAGTCGACAACGACTACGCGAACCTGCAAGGCCAGAGCCTGCAACGCAACTTTGCCGAGCAGCGCGCGGCCGCCTACCGCGCCTATTGGGAGCACATGCCATTCCCGAAGGCGCTGCGCCCGGTCGGGCCCGACATGCGTATCACCGGCCGGCTTGACTGGGGCCGGCTCGCACGCATTCATCTGCTCGACGACCGCCAGTACCGTGACGTGCAGGCCTGCCCGAAGAACCAGCGCGGCGGCTCGAACACCGTGGCCCTGGAACGCTGCCCGGAGCTGATGGACGAGAGGCGCACGCTGCTCGGCGCAGAGCAGGAGCGCTGGCTCGCAGAAGGCTGGGACACGTCGCGGCCCTGGAACCTGCTCGCGCAGCAAACGCTGATGGCGCGCTTCTCATGGACCGACCCGGCGCAGGGCGCGGGCACCTACTGGACCGACGGCTGGGATGGCTACCAGCCGGCCCGCAAACGCCTGCTCGACGTGGTCGCGCAGCGCAAGCTCCCGGGCGTGGTGGTGCTCGGTGGGGACGTTCACACGAACTATGTGGCCGACCTGAAGGCCGACTTCGACGACGCGAACTCGCCCGTGATCGCGAGCGAGTTCTGCGGAACATCCATCACCAGCTTGTCGCTGCCACAGGCGCGCATCGACGCTGCGCGGCCCTTCAACCCGCACATCAAGTACGGCCGTGGCGACCAGCGTGGCTACATGCGGTTCACGCTCGACGCGCAGCAGCTTCGAGTGGCTCTGCGCGTGGTGAACGATGCACTTGATGCGGGAAGCGGCATCGCCACCGCCGCGCGCTTCGTGGTCGATGCAGCCCAGCCCGGCGCTGCACCTGCCTGAGCCGGGCGGCAGCGCCGCCGCCCGTCACGGCTTCTTGTCGGCGTCTTTCAACGCTTCCTTGGCGTCGCCGTAGGCCTTCTGTGCCGTGCCGGCCACCTGCTTGCCGAGACCCTTGACCTGCTCGGTCTTGTTGCCGGTGACCTGACCGACCTTCTCTTGCAGCTTGCCGGTGGCGTCTTTCACCACGCCCTTGACCTGGTCCTTGTTCATCGAAACGCTCCTTCGTCAATGCGGCAACTGCCGCGGAGCCTTCAATTTAGGTGCAGTCGCGCACGGCGTGAGTCGGCACACGGAGCGAATGCATGTCAGCCGGTTCTGACACGTGATGCGCCATGAACCGGCATCAGAACAAGCCCGCCTTGTCGGCCGCGTCGAGCAACGCCTTCGCCAGGTCGGCAAGTTGCGCGTTCACGTCAGACGACGGCGTGGCAGCGGCTCGCGCAGTCCACATCAGGCGGCTGCTGGCGGCATCGGTGAGGCGGCCGTTCGCGGCGTAGCCCGACGTCACCTTGCCCCCACCGACCGGGGCCGATACCCCTACACCACCGCCCACGTTGCTGCCAAAGCTCCCGAGGCCGAAGCCGATCTGGAAGCCCGGGCTGACCGCCTGCGAGGCCGCGTTCACGCCGACGTTGAACACGGCCTTGGCGCCCGCCGCGCGCGCCGCAGCGGCATCGACCTGCGCCGCGCCGATGACCGGCATGGCACCGCGCGCTTTCAGGCCGCGCGCGAGTTCGTCTTCGCAGATGCGCTGCAGCACCACTTCGGCCGCGTCGCACACCACCAGCACGCGAGCACCGCGCAGGTAATTCGCCGTGAGCTGCGGGTCGCGCCACTGTGCGTCGAGCGTGGGGCCGGCACAACCGGCCACGAAAGACGCCGCGAGGGCGCTGAGCGAACGAGTCATTGGCTTCATGTGCGCATGCTCCGATTGATCACAGTTGCATCAAAGGTGGGTCAAAGGTGTCAGTCGACCGGGGTCAGCTTGGCCAGCGAGACCTGCAACCATTTCATGCCGTGGCGCCCGAAGTTCACTTGTACGCGCGCATCGTCGCCCGAGCCTTCGAGCGTCACGATGACCCCTTCGCCGAACTTGGCATGGAACACGCCCTGGCCTGATCGCAAGCCGTGCGCCGGCGCCTTGGGCACGAGCGCCTGGCCGGTATTGATGTTGCCCGCGCCGACAATGCCGTGCAACCCAGTGCCACGCACCCACGCGGCGCGGTAGTCGCGCTCGAAGCCCGAGCCGAAGCCCTGGTTGCGCGGGGTGATCCACTTCAGCGCGGCTTCGGGCAGCTCGTCGACGAAGCGGCTCTTCACGTTGTAGCGCGTCTGCCCGTGCAGCATGCGGGTCTGGCTGAAGCTCAGGTACAGGCGCTTGCGGGCCCGCGTGATGGCCACATACATCAGGCGGCGCTCTTCTTCCAGTCCCGCAGGGTCGGAGGCCGAGTTCTCGTGCGGGAACAGGCCTTCTTCGAGGCCGGTGATGAACACCGCGTCGAACTCGAGCCCCTTGGCGGCGTGCACCGTCATCAGTTGAATGGCGTCTTGCCCGGCCTGCGCCTGGTTGTCGCCAGCCTCCAGCGACGCGTGCGTCAGGAACGCGGCCAACGGCGACATGATCTCGCCGGTCTCAGCGTCGGGTGCCAGGTCGGGCAGCGGGGTGTCGATGCGGCCCGATGCGGCCTGCGCACCGGGCGTGCTGAACTCGGCGCGGCCCGCTTCACTGTTCCCGTGTTCGTCGATGGGCAGACCGATGGCGTCCTTGCCAAACCCTTCCTGCGTCACGAAGGCCTCGGCGGCGTTGACGAGTTCTTCCAGGTTCTCGAGCCGGTCGCGGCCTTCCTTGTCGGTCTTGTAGAACTCGACGAGGCCCGAGGCGTTGAGCATGTGCTCGATGATCTCGCGCAGCGTCAGGCCGCGCGTGGCCTCGCGCATGGCGTCGACCATCGCGACGAAGCCCTGCACGTTGCCGCCGCCCTTGCCACCGAGCGCGCCCACGCTTTGATAGAGGCTGCGGCCGCTGGCCTTGGCCGCGTCCTGCAGTTGCTCAACCGTGCGCGCGCCGATGCCGCGTGTCGGGAAGTTCACGACACGCAGAAAGCTCGTGTCGTCGCTCGGGTTCTCGATCAGCCGCAGGTAGCTCAGCGCGTGCTTGACCTCGGCGCGCTCGAAGAAGCGCAGGCCGCCGTACACCTTGTACGGAATGCCGGCGTTGAAGAGCGCGCTCTCCAGCACGCGGCTTTGCGCGTTGCTGCGGTAGAGCAGCGCAATGCTGATGCGCGGCGTGCCTTCGCGGTGAAGTTGCTGCGCCTCTTCGACGAACCACTGCGCCTCGGCGAAGTCGCTGGTCGCCTCGCGCACGCGCACCGGCTCGCCCGGGCCGGCCTCGGTGCGCAGGTTCTTGCCCAAGCGGTTGGTGTTGCGTGAAATCAGCTCGTTGGCGGCGTCGAGAATGTTGCCGAACGAACGGTAGTTGCGCTCCAGCTTGATGACGCTCTCGACCCGGAACTCGCGCTCGAACGAGGCCATGTTGCCGACCTGTGCGCCGCGGAACGCATAGATGCTCTGGTCGTCGTCGCCCACTGCGAGCACCGCCGTCGCGGGCCCGGCGAAGACCTTGAGCCAGGCGTACTGCAGCTTGTTCGTGTCCTGGAACTCATCGACGAGGATGTGGCGGAAGCGCCGCTGGTAATGCTCGCGCAGCGCAGTGTTGTCACGCATCAGCTCGTAGGTGCGCAGCATCAGCTCGGCGAAGTCGACCACGCCTTCGCGCTGGCACTGGTCCTCATAGGCCTGATACACCTGCACCTGCACGCGCGACAACTCGTCGCGCACCTCCACGTCCTTCGGGCGCTGGCCGTCTTCCTTGCGCGCCGCGATGAACCACGTCACCTGCTTCGGCACGAAGCGCTCTTCGTCCAGGTTCATCGCCTTGATGACGCGCTTGACCGCCGACAACTGGTCGGCCGAATCGAGGATCTGAAAGCCCTGCGGCAGCGCCGCCAGTTTCCAGTGCGCGCGCAGGAAGCGGTTGCACAGGCCGTGGAAGGTGCCGATCCACATGCCCCGAACGGGGATGGGCAGCATGGCGCCGAGGCGCGTGAGCATCTCCTTCGCGGCCTTGTTGGTGAAGGTCACGGCCATCACGCCGCCGGGCGAGAGTTGCCCGGTCTGCATCAGCCACGCGATGCGGGTGGTCAGCACGCGCGTCTTGCCGGAGCCGGCACCCGCGAGGATCAACGCGGAGCGCGCCGGCAGCGTGACGGCGGCGAGCTGTTCAGGGTTCAGGTTGTGCAGCAGGCCGGGGGCGCCGGTGGCTGCATCAGGGGGGTCGCGCTCGGCTTCGGAATGCATGGCCCGATTGTCGGGCACGGCCTGCGCACGCACCGGCCGCTGTTCCAGTCACTACACCGGCAGGCTGATCTGCTCGCCCGGCTCGGGCTCGACGCCGTCGAGCGTGATGTGCTCTCGGCCGGTCAGGTCGTGCAGGGTGAACAGGCCGTCAGCGCCGCGCCGAAACAGTTGCACCTCGCGCGTGTCGGGGTCGACCAGCATGTACTCGCGAAGGGTCACGATGCTGCGATAGAGCGTGAACCTGGAGCCCCGGTCGTACGACTGCGTGCTGGGTGACAGCACCTCGACCACGAGCGTAGGCGCGGTGAAGATTTGATCGGTGCGAAGGTCGCCTGCGTCTCAGGTGAGTCAACTTGCCCAGTGGCTGACCCATGTGTCGCTCCGGTTGCCCAACATCATAATCAACCGCCCGCCCCCACTGCACTCACCGCGCACGCCGCCACGTCCATGGAAATCTTCGACTACGACAACGTGTTGCTCTTGCCGCGCAAGTGCCGGGTTGACAGCCGCAGCGAATGCGACGCCTCGGTGCAGTTCGGCGCGCACACCTTCAAGCTGCCGGTAGTGCCGGCGAACATGAAGACGGTGGTCGACGAGCCCATCACCGAATGGCTGGCCGCGAACGGCTACTTCTACGTCATGCACCGCTTCGACATCGACAACGTGGCCTACGCGCGCCGCATGCGCGACAAGGGCTTGATCGTGTCGCTCAGTGCGGGCGTGAAGATGCCGGACTACGCGATGATCGACCGGCTGGCCGCCGACGGCGTGGGCGCCGACTACATCACCATCGACATCGCGCACGGCCACGCCGACAGCGTGCACCGCATGATCGAGCACATCAAGGCGAAACTGCCGCAGGCATTCGTCATTGCCGGCAACGTGGCCACGCCCGAAGCGGTGATCGACCTGGAGAACTGGGGCGCCGACGCCACCAAGGTCGGCGTCGGCCCGGGCAAGGTGTGCATCACGAAGCTCAAGACCGGCTTCGGCACCGGCGGCTGGCAGCTGTCGGCGCTGAAGTGGTGCGCGCGCGTTGCCACCAAGCCCATCATTGCCGACGGCGGCATTCGCGACCATGGCGACATTGCGAAGAGCGTGCGCTTCGGCGCCGCGATGGTGATGATCGGCTCGCTGTTCGCGGGGCACGAAGAGTCCCCGGGCCAGACGGTCGAGGTCGATGGCAAGCTCTTCAAGGAGTACTACGGCTCGGCCTCGGACTTCAACAAGGGCGAGTACAAGCACGTCGAGGGCAAGCGCATTCTCGAGCCGATCAAGGGCAATTTGGCCGACACGCTGCGCGAGATGCGCGAAGACGTGCAGAGCTCGATCAGCTACGCCGGCGGCACGCGTCTGGCCGACATCCGCAAGGTGAACTACGTGATCCTGGGCGGCGACAACGCGGGCGAACACCTGCTGATGTGAAGCGCCATGCGTGACGCGTCATGCGTCATGCGCGCCGCGCGCCACGTCACCGCACCCACATGCCCTGCCGGTCGCCCGGCTCGACCACCGCCGCGCGCTGGCGCGCCGTGAATGCCGACGGGCGTGGTTGTGCGCTGACGGCGGCCGGGCAGGCGCCATTGACGATGTAGTTGGCCGCCGCTGCGGTCAGCACTTCCGCCGGGTCACCGAGCGCACGCGTGAAGTCTTCCGCGACCGAACAGGTCGCCGCAATGCCGTCGTAGTAGCGGCCCTGGCCGGCCGCGTTGAACGACTCGAAGTTGACGGCGCTGTAGGTGTTGCCACACGAGTCTTTCGGGACGAAGCCGAAGGGCTTGCCGCAACTGGCCGCGCCGATGGTCACCACATTCATGTGCGGCTTCAAACCGTTGACCACCAGTTCGCTCGCAGAGCAGGTGCGCACCCCGGTCAGCACGATGGCCCGGGTGAATGGCGAGGCCGCGCCGGCACTGAACACGTACGAGCGGTTCGACGCCGCGTTGGCTGCGTTGAAGTTGAGCGTGGCGAACACGCGGCCGTTGTCGGCGCTGCCGCCAATCAGCGATGCGAGCACCGCTGCGGTCGACACCAGGCCGCCACCGTTGTAGCGCAGGTCGAGAATCAGTTCGGTCGCGCCGGCCTTGTTGAACTCGGCAAGCGCCTGTGCCAGCGGCGCCTCGGCCTGGGACACGAAGTCCTTCAGGAACAGGTAGCCGGCCTTGCGCCCGTCTGCCAGCGTGAGCACCCGGGTCGTCGACACCGGAACCAGGCTGTAGACAGCGGCGCTGAGGACCACGCTGCGCGTGCCCGAAGCCGACGCGATCACCACGGTCACCGTGTCGCCCGCCTTGGCCGGCGACAGCGCCGAGAAGTCGTTCGCGCCGACGATGTCGGCCGCCGTGCGGCCATTCACCGACACGATGGTGTCGCCGCGTGCGATGCCCGCCAGCGCCGCCGGCGACTGCGGCTCCACGTAGCGCGCACGCAGCGGCAATTGCAGCTCGCGGCCATTGACCTGCAGGCCGTAGCCGAGCGTCTGGCCGGCGCCGAAGAACTGGCTGTAAGAGGCCGTGTCCTGGATGTAGCTCCAGCGGTCGCGCGGCACGACAGCGTCGCCCGGGAAGCGCAGCGCGTCCAGGTAGTCGGCAACGGTCGCGTATCCGGCAGGTGCGGGGTTGGGCGAGGTGCCGCTCCAGTAGTACTTGTCGAGCATGTAGTCGCGCAGCCAGCTCTTTTGCGACTCGACATCGCAGGCCGCCGCGCCCGTCGTCGAGCTGTAGTCGCTGCCCCCGCCGCCGCACGCGGCCAGCAACCCGGCAGCGAGCCCCGCGACGATCAGTGTGCGGGCCGTGGCGGTCGGCGTGAGGTGGCGTGAGGTCGGCATGGATCGTCCATTCGTTCGGGGTGAGCGCAAAGCAAAGGGTATCAGCCGGCACCCCCCAATTTACAATGAGGGTTGCCTTTGCTTGCACCTTGGCAAACGACACACCCGCGCGACACCCCGCGCGACACCCCCGCGCCCCTTCCGCGCCGTCGACCCCCCTTGTCCGCCACCCGCCATGACCGAACTCGCCAAATCATTCGAGCCCGCCGCCATCGAGGCGCATTGGGCGCCGCTGTGGGAGCAAAGCGGTGTCTATGCACCGACGCTCGATGCCGCCAAACCATCGTTCAGCATCCAGCTGCCACCGCCCAACGTGACCGGCACGCTGCACATGGGGCACGGCTTCAACCAAACCATCATGGACGCGCTCACGCGCTACCACCGCATGCGCGGCGACAACACGCTGTGGGTGCCGGGCACCGACCACGCGGGCATCGCAACGCAGATCGTGGTCGAACGGCAACTGGAACAGCAGGGCACGAGCCGGCATGAACTCGGCCGCAAGAACTTCGTTGCCAAGGTGTGGGAGTGGAAGGAGAAGTCGGGCTCGGTCATCACGCAGCAGATGCGCCGCATGGGCGCCAGCGTCGATTGGGCGCACGAGTACTTCACGATGGACCCGAAGCTGTCCGACGTGGTGACGAGCACCTTCGTGCAGCTGTTCGAGCAGGGGCTGATCTATCGTGGCAAGCGCCTCGTGAGCTGGGACCCGGTGCTCAAGTCGGCGGTGTCCGACCTCGAGGTCGAGAGCGAAGAGGAAGACGGTTTCTTGTGGCACATCCGCTACCCGTTGGCCGACGGTTCCGGCGACGTGGTGGTGGCCACCACCCGGCCCGAAACCATGCTCGGCGACGTGGCGGTGATGGTGCACTCGGAAGACGAGCGCTATGCCGCACTCATCGGAAAGCAAGTGAAGCTGCCGTTGTGCGACCGCACGATCCCGGTGATCGCCGACGACTACGTCGACCGCGCGTTCGGCACCGGCGTCGTCAAGGTCACGCCCGCGCACGACGCGAACGACTACGCGGTCGGGCAACGCCACGGCCTGCCGATCATCGGCGTGCTGGCGCTCGACGCGACCATCAACGACAACGCGCCCGAGGCCTATCGCGGGCTCGACCGTTTTGCCGCGCGCAAACAGGTCGTCGCCGACCTCGACGCGCAGGGTTTCCTCGTCGAGGTGAAGAAGCACCGGCTGATGGTGCCGCGCTGCGCCCGCACCGGGCAGATCGTGGAGCCGATGCTGACCGAGCAGTGGTTCATGGCGGTGACCAAGGTCGCGCCCGATGGCAAGAGCATCGCGCAGAAGGCCATCGACGCGGTTGCCTCGGGGCAGGTGAAGTTCGTGCCCGAGAACTGGGTCAACACCTACGACCAGTGGATGAAGAACATCCAGGACTGGTGCCTGTCACGCCAGCTGTGGTGGGGCCACCAGATCCCCGCGTGGCACGGCGCGAGCGGCGAGGTGTTCGTGGCGTTCGATGAAACCGCTGCCCGCGCGAAGGCTGCTGCGGCCGGCTACACCGGCGTTTTGACCCGCGACCCCGATGTGCTGGACACCTGGTTCTCGTCCGCGATGGTGCCGTTCTCTTCGCTGGGCTGGCCTGAAGAGACGCCGGAGATGAAGCTCTTCCTGCCGTCGAGCGTGCTCGTGACGGGCTACGAGATCATCTTCTTCTGGGTCGCGCGGATGATCATGATGACCACGCACTTCACTGGCCGCGTGCCCTTCGAGACCGTCTACATCCACGGCATGGTGCGCGATGCCGAGGGCAAGAAGATGAGCAAGTCCGAAGGCAACGTGCTCGACCCGGTCGACCTGATCCAGGGCTGCGACATCGACACGCTGGTGGCCAAATCGACCGTCGGGCTGCGCAAGCCCGAGACCGCGCCGAAGGTCGCCGCGCGGGTGCGCAAGGAGTTCCCGGAGGGCATGCCGGCCTACGGCGCCGATGCCTTGCGCTTCACGATGGCGAGTTACGCGAACCTGGGCCGCAGCATCGCGTTCGACACCAAGCGCTGCGAGGGCTACCGCAACTTCTGCAACAAGCTCTGGAACGCGACCAAGTTCGTGCTGATGAACTGCGAGGCCCACGACTGCGGCGGGAAGGAGCACACCAAGGCCGAGTGCGCACCGGCTCGAACCAACGCCGCCGGCGTGGTCACGCCCGCCGGGCCCGCCCACGGCTACCTGAAGTTCAGCGCCGCCGACAAGTGGATCAGCAGTGAGCTGCAGCGCGTGGAAGCAGCGGTGGGACAGGGCTTCGCCGACTACCGGCTCGACGTTGTTGCCAGCGCGATCTACTCGTTCGTGTGGGACGAGTACTGCGACTGGTACATCGAGATCGCCAAGGTGCAGCTGCAGAACGGCAGCGACGCTCATCAACGTGCCACGCGCCGCACGCTGATCCGCACGCTCGAGACGGTGCTTCGCCTGCTGCACCCGATCACGCCGTTCATCACGGCCGAGTTGTGGGAGACGGTGGCCGTGGTCGCAGGCCGCAAGGTGGCGGGCTCGAGCGACAGCATCGTGCTGGCGCCGTACCCGAGGGCGCAACTCGACCGCGTCGATGCGGCGTCGGATGCCTGGGTGGCCAAGTTCAAGGCGCTGGTCGGTGCGACCCGCGTGCTGCGCAGCGAGATGAGCCTGCCGCCGGGTGCGCGCGTGCCGCTCTACGTGATCGGCGACGACGCGTTCGTCGAGCAGGCCACGCCCGCACTGAAGACGCTGGCGCGGCTGTCGGAGGTGAAGCAGTTCACCGACGAAGCCTCGTTCACGCAGGCCACGAGCAGCGCTGCGGTGGCGGTGCAAGGCGAATCACGCGTGGCCTTGCACGTCGAGGTCGACGTGGCCGCAGAAACCGAGCGCCTGGGCAAGGAAGTGGCTCGCCTGCAGGGCGAAGTAGCCAAGGCGAACGCCAAGCTCTCGAACGAATCGTTCGTGGCGCGCGCGCCTGCGGCCGTGGTGGCTCAGGAACAGCAGCGGGTGGCCGAGTTCACGGCCACTGTGGCTCGTCTGCAAGATCAGCTGGCACGCTTGGCACCGTCTCGCTGAAATCGCGCTGCGAGGGGCCGCCGGCGCGCAGCACGTCGTCGATGCGCTTGACCACCGCCCACGCGCTGCGCAGCCGCGACTCGCGCGTGGTGCTGGCCACCCGCGGCGTGATCTGCAGGTTCTCGATGCCCGAGAGCGGGCGGCCCGGGTCCAGCGCGCCCGGCTCCAAGCTGTCCAGCCAGGCCGCACTCAGGTGCCCGCGGGTCAGGGCCTGTGCCAGTGCAGCCTCATCGAACAGCGCCGAGTGGCCGATGCTGACCATGACCTGGTTCGGCTTGCAGAACGGCAGGAAGCGCTCGCCGAGCAGGCCGTGGTAGCGGCTGAAGTAGCTGAGTTGCACGCACACGGCGTCGCTCTGCTCCAGCAGGTCACGCAAGCCCAGCGGGCGCACGCGCCAGCGTTCGAAGAGCGTATCGCTCGCGTGCAGCGAGGGGTCGTAGCCGACCATCCTGGAGCCGAAGCCCGCGAGCATCTTCGCCATCGACCGTGCCGCCGGCGCCATGCCGACCAGCCCGACGGTGGCTGCCCCCAGTTCACGGCCCACGCGCATGCCGTCAGACCCGGCCACCGGCACGCGGCGCAGCATCGACAAGAGCGCACCGATCATGAATTCGGCCTCGGCCTGCGCGGTGGCCGTGAGGCCGCGAACCACTTCGACGCGGGCCCGTGCGCAAGCGTCGAGGTCGATGTTCTCCGCCCCCGCACTGACCCGCCCCACCGCGCGCAGCACCGGGGCGAAGTGCAGGGCCTGCGCATCGAGCGTGACGGTGGGAGGCACAATCATGGCGCGCACGTTGTACAACGCTTGCCGAAACGCCCGTGGGTCGTCCGCCAGCTCGGGAGCAACGCGCAGCGCATAGCGCGCGGCAAGCCACTCCATGACTTCGGCTTCGAGCGGTTCGACGATCAACAAATCCATGCGCTATGTCGCCTTCGGCGAGCTCCGGGTGCCGCTCTGACACCGGGCGCCATGCAAGAATCCCCCGAGAAAGCCATTGCCATCACCGAGGATTGTAAGTAAATGTTAGTCACCAAAGCGATATTTCCCGTGGCCGGTCTGGGCACCCGTTTCTTGCCCGCGACCAAGGCCCAACCCAAGGAAATGCTGCCGGTGGTGGACAAGCCGCTGATCCAGTACGCCGTGGAAGAAGCGTACGCCGCCGGGGTGCGAGAGATGATCTTCGTGACGGGGCGCCACAAGCGCCCCATCGAAGACCACTTTGACATGACCTTCGAGTTGGAGGTAGCCCTTGAACAGGCGGGTAAGGCCGACTTGCTCGAAGTGGTGCGCAGCGTGAAGCCCGACGACATGGAGTGCATCTACGTGCGCCAGCCGCAGGCGTTGGGCCTGGGCCATGCGGTGCTGTGCGGCCAGCGGCTCGTGGGCAACCACCCGTTCGCGGTGTTGCTGGCCGACGACTTGATGGTCGGCGAGAAGCCCATCCTGCAACAGATGGTCGAGCAGTTCGACGAGTGGCGGGTGTCCATCCTCGCGGTGCAGGAAGTGCCGGCCGAGCAGACGCGGCGCTACGGCATCGTGGCCGGCACGCCGGTCAACGACAAGCTGATGGACGTGAGCCGCATCGTCGAGAAGCCCGCCCCCGAAGATGCGCCTTCGCGCCTGGGTGTGGCGGGCCGCTACATCCTCACGCCGGGCGTGTTCCACGAGATCGCGAACCAGCAGCGCGGCGTGGGCAACGAGATCCAGCTGACCGACGGCATCGCCGGTCTGCTGCGCCGCGAGAAGGTGTTCGCATACCGGTACGACGGCAAGCGCTACGACTGCGGCAGCAAGGAGGGTTTCCTGCAGGCCAACGTGGAACTCGCATTGGCGCACCCCGTGCTCGGGCCGGGCTTCCGCGACTACCTGAAGACGATACCCATCTGACCTGCACCGCGCGGGGCGCGCTTCCCGCGCGCTTCAGCGCCGGCGCATGAAATGGATGAACTCGTCGTTGGCGCTCGACTGCTCCAGCAACTCGTTGCCGGTCTGCCGGGCAAACGCCTGGAAGTCACGCATCGAACCCGGATCGGTGGCGACGATGCGCAGGATCTCGCCACTGCGCATGTCGGCAAGCGCTTTCTTGGCTTTCAGGATGGGCAACGGGCAGTTCAGGCCACGCGTGTCGAGTTCTTTCTGGGCTTCCATGTCGGCGTCCTCTTGACTCTTCGGTGAGTACCGCAGTTTAGTCCGCGGTTCGGTCTGCATCGCCGGTCGGTCGCGGCGGCAAGTCGACCCACTGCGGCGCGATGCCGCGCGCCTTCAGCCAGTCGGCCACCGCATAGCCAGTACCGGCGCGCCAGCACTTGATGTCTTCGGGCCGGTACAGGCGGTACTCGGCCAGCTCGGGCGAGAGCGCGATGTCGCCGCGCGCCACCGCGTGGTAGGCGACGATGATCTGGTTCATGCGCTGGAAATCGTAGACGCCGACGAGCTTGAGCGAATCGACCGTTAGGCTCGTTTCTTCACGCACTTCGCGCGCAATACCTTCCTCGGGCGTTTCGCCGGCTTCCATGAAGCCGGTGATCAACGCGAACATGCGGCCCGACCACGCTGCATTGCGCGCCAGCAGCACCATGCCGTCGCGGTCGGCCATCTCGATAATCGCGGCGAGCACCGGCGTCGGGTTGTTCCAGTGCGTGAATGTGCAGGCCGGGCAGCGCATGCGCGCCTTGTCGCCGCCGTCTTCGGCCTGGGTGATCAGCTGCAGCGCCGTTGCGCAGTTCGGGCAGAAGTTGAACGCCTGGCTCATGCTGGAAACACCCCTGTCGACAGGTAACGGTCGCCCCGATCACACACGATGAACACGATCGTCGCGTTCTCCGCCGTCTTCGCGATCTGCAACGCGACCCAGCAAGCGCCGGCCGCCGAGATGCCGGCAAACACACCTTCTTCGCGCGCCATGCGGCGGGCCATCTCTTCGGCGTCGAGCTGGCCGACATAGACCATCTGGTCGATCCAGGTCGGGTCATAGATCTTCGGCAGGTAGGCCTCGGGCCACTTGCGGATGCCGGGAATGCGCGAGCCTTCGGTCGGTTGCGCACCGACGATGCGCACCGCCGAGCTTTGCTGCTTCAGGAACTTCGACACGCCGGTGATCGTGCCGGTCGTGCCCATGGCGCTGACGAAGTGTGTGACGCGCCCGCCTGTGTCGCGCCAGATCTCCGGACCGGTGGTCTCGAAGTGAACGCGCGGGTTGTCGGCATTGGCGAACTGATCGAGCACACGGCCCTTGCCGTCGCGCTGCATCTGCAGCGCCAGGTCGCGCGCGTATTCCATGCCGCCAGAGCGCGGCGTGAGAATGAGCTCGGCACCGAACGCCTTCATCGTCTGCGCGCGCTCGATGCTCAGGTCCTCCGGCATGATCAGCAGCATGCGGTAGCCGCGCATCGCCGCCGCCATCGCCAGTGCAATGCCGGTGTTGCCGGAAGTCGCTTCGATCAGGGTGTCGCCCGGCCTGATTTCGCCGCGCTCCTCGGCGCGGCGGATCATGCTGATCGCGGGCCGGTCTTTCACCGAGCCGGCCGGGTTGTTGCCCTCGAGCTTGCCGAGGATCACGTTGCCGCGCGCCTCGTTGTCGGCACCGGGGATGCGCACGAGTCGCACCAGCGGCGTGTTGCCGATCACGTCTTCGACGGTCTGGTATTTCGGGGCGGCTTTGGAACGGATCGGGTCGCTCATGAACTCTCCTCGGAAGCGATTCTCGCAGGCGGCCGCAACCATGCCACCACACGACTGACCCGCCTCATGGCGGGCAATTCGAAGAATCTGTAGCTGGTTGCAGCGACCAGCACCACGACCACCCCCACCCCGGTCACCACACCCCAATGCATCGCCGGACTGAACGTCGCCGCTCGATCAGCGCCAACGATGAACATGAAGGTGATCGAGAGCACCAGGCCGTGCAGCAGATAAACACCGTAGCTGATGTCGCCGAGCATGATGGCCGCCCGATTTGAGAGCGCGCCGTACACCGTGTTACCGCAAGCCACGAGGCAGAACGCAACTGGAACGATTGCGCCGTTGATGATCGACGCATCGGCAAACATCGACACCCACGCCACCAGCAGTATCACTGGTGAGAAGAGCGGCCTACTGAGCAGCGCGGCGACCTTCGGCTGGCGCGCAATGACTGCGACGACGGCACCCTTGACGAATGCAGTCGGCAGAAACAGTTTCGGCACGTTCAGCGCCAGGAGCAGCAGCAGCAGCGAACACGAGACGAACCAGTACGGAGACACCCGCACGCGCAGCAGGACCGCCAGCAACGGCAGCGACAGGTAGAAGAGGCACTCGTAGGCTAGCGACCACGTGACGTAGGCAATCAACACGCCCGTGGACGCGAGTCCGTTGACGCTCGGCATGCCCATGATCGAGAACCCGAGCCATTGCGACATGTGCAAGAGCAGCGCCGCGATCGGCTCGCGCAACTGCCAGCCAGAGAGCACACCGACCGACACGAACAGCACCGCCATCGCGATCAGGTAAAGCGGCATCAATCGCAAGGCGCGCGACGTGAATAGCGTCAGCCAGTCGATCGGGCGCTCTCGCGCATCGAGCAGTTTGCCGACGAACAGGTACGCGGTGATCATGAAGAAGACGCTGACGCAGGTGGCGCCGAGCTCGCGGTACAGGCTGGGTGGAGGCAAACCCCAGGCAGCCGAGCGCACGTAGTCGTGCCAGACGACGGCGTGGCGCACGAACGCGCCAAAAGCGGGGTAGCCGCGCAGGCCGTCGATCGCAATATTGCGGCCGGCAGGCGATTCGATGAACAACAAACCGCCAGCGAAGCGCGAGGTGATCAGCCCCACCAACAATGCCAATGCCCCGAAACCCCAACCAAGAATCGAGTCGAACATTGGCCGGCACTGGGATCGTGCCGGACGGCAAGATCATGGGTTGTTGGTGCCTCGGGCCGGACTCGAACCGGCACACCTTTCGATAATGGATTTTGAGTCCATCGCGTCTACCGATTCCGCCACCGAGGCTGATGCTCTGGAAGGCGCGATTCTGCCACAGCGCAGCCATGCTCCCGGCCGATGCAGGCATGCCCTTCCCCTTGAAAACCCGCCTTCGCGCCCGACACTTAGACTCTCGCCTGTCTTTGCCTTTCCACCTGCCCTGCGCCGCGCGCGCACCCGCACCCGCACATGCCCCCGATGCCACCGATCACCCAGGCCCTGCTGCTCATCAACGTGGCGGCGTTCTGCATCGATTTTTTCCTTGGCCCCTGGTTCACACGGCTGCTGGCCTTGTGGCCGCTCGGCCACGGGTTCCTGCCGTGGCAGGTGGTGAGCTATGCGTTCCTGCACGGCGGCATCGGGCACCTGTTCTTCAACATGCTGGGCCTGTGGATGTTCGGCGCTGAACTCGAGCGCCTCTGGGGCCCGAAGCGCTTCATCCAGTTCTACATGGCCAGCGTGTTGACGGCGGCAGCCGCACAGTTGGCAGTGGCGGCGCTCAGCGGTTCGGTCTACCCGACGGTGGGCGCATCGGGTGGCCTGTTCGGCCTGTTGCTGGCCTTCGGCATGATGTTCCCCAACCGGACGATCATGCCGCTGTTCCCGCCGATCCCGATGAAGGCAAAGGTTTTCGTGGCCCTCTACGGCGGGCTCGAACTCTTCCTCGGCGTGACCGGCTCGCAGGAAGGCGTGGCCCACTTCGCGCACCTGGGCGGCATGCTCGGCGGCTTCCTGATGATCCGGTACTGGCAGGGAAAGTCACCGTTCGGGCGGTGACTCAAGATCTCTACCGTTCGGGCGGTCACGCCACACGTCGCGGTTCAATACCCTCGCACCCGATCCACAAGGTTCGGCGGCAACTCGCCGCGCTGCAGGCAACGCAGCCCTTCGACGAACTGCGCCGCGATCGTCGCCGCCGACGACTGCGCGGCGATGTGCGGCGTGATGGTGATGCCGGGCACCGCCCACAGCGGGTCGTCCGCGGCCATCGGCTCGTGGCGTTGCACGTCGAGTGCAGCGCCGGCAAGGTGGCCCGAGCGCACCGCGTCGATCAGGTCGGGCTCGACCACGTGCGCGCCGCGCGCGATGTTGACGAGGTAGCCGCCGCGCGGCATCAACGCAAACGCGCGGGCGTCGAGCAGGCCGTCGGTCTGCGGCGTGAGTGGCAGCGCGCACACGACGATGTCGCTCGCGGCCAGCACCGCGTCGAGCGGGCCACCGCTGCTGCGGCTCCAGCCGCGCACGTCGAAACCCACGGCCGCGAGCAGGCGCGCCACGGCTCCGCCCATCGTGCCCATGCCGAGCACCGCCACTCGGCTGCGCACGGCGGCCACGGGCATGCGCGTCCAGTCACGGCGAAGTTGCTGCGCCTCGTACAACGGCAATTGGCGCACATGGCGCAGCGCCATCATCGCGACGAACTGGGCAATGCCGTCGGCCTGCTCAACATCGACGATGCGCGTGACGGGAACGTGTGCCGCCAGGTCGGGCACGAGCAGCTTCTCGACCCCCGCCGCCACCGAGCACACCCACTTCAGCCGCGGCAGCCGGCCCGCCACGCCGGGCGGGAAACGCCAACCGAGCACCACGTCGATGTCGGCGAGTTCGGCATCGGTCATGTCGCGCCGGTAGTCGGTGAGCGGTACGTCGGGGGCGAGCGAGCGCACGGCGGTGTTGAACCAGCCGGCGGGCATCGGGTCGGCGAGCAGCAAGGTCTTCATCTCATCCTTCATCGGCGCGGTTCAGGCGAGCAGGCCCGTCGCCACAGTGGGGTAGTGCAGGCGCAAGCGCAGCTCGCGCTTGAGCCGCGTGTTGTCGAGCCGGCGGGACTCGGCCATGAAACTCATCTGCATCGGCGACAGGCGGGTTGCCGCCTCGCTGCGCGACACGCGCGGTGGCCGGGGCAACTGCGACAGATCGGCCGCCAGGTCGAAGTAGTCGGCCATCTTCATCTCGGTGTCGTCGCTGGCGTGCACCACGCGTTGCGGCAGGCCGCGGTGCAGTGCGGCCACACAGGCGCGGGCCAGGTCGTCGGCGTGGATGTGGTTGGTGTGCACGTCGTCAGCCGCCGCCAGCACCGGCGCGCCGCGCGCCACGCGCTCGCGCGGGTGGCCCCCTTCGCGGTCGCCGGCGTAGATGCCGGGAATGCGCAGCAGCGTCACGCGCACACCGGTGGCGCGGCCGAACACGCGCAGGCGCTGTTCGGCATCGACACGCCGCCGCGCGCGATCGCTGGCCGGGGCGACAGTGCGGGTCTCATCGATGCGCGCGCCGCCGCAATCGCCGTACACACCGCTGGTGCTGCCGTAGACGATGCGTTGCAGCCCGGGCTTGCGCGCCAGTGCGTGCAGCAGGTTGGCCGTGCGCGGGTCGGTCAAACCGCGCAGCGGCGGGGGTGCCAGGTGCAGTACAGCATCACTCAGGCCCGCGAGTCGCGCCAGCGTGGCCGGCACATCCAGGTTGCCCACGAGAGGCACCACACCCGCAGTGCGCAGCGCAGCGCAGCGCGCCGGGCTCGACGTGAGGGCGATGAGCCGCCAGCGCCCGCGCAGCAACTTCGCGACGCGCAGGCCCACGTCGCCACAGCCGACGATCAGCAGCGTGGGGCGCTTGAAACGCGTGGGGGAGGAGAACATCGAGAAGGGGGCGGCACCGGGCACGAAGGGCTTGTTTCTGCGGGCAAAATCGCCGCTCAGTTTACGAGGCGTCTGCCCATGTCCTTCACCGTCACCGTGCAACCCAGCGGGCGCCTGTTCAGCGTCGACCGCGACGAACCCATCCTGAGTGCGGCCATTCGCCAGGGCGTGGGCTTGCCCTACGGCTGCAAGGACGGCGCCTGCGGTTCGTGCAAGAGCCGCCTGCTGGAAGGCCGTGTGATCCACGGCGTGCACCAGGCCAAGGCCTTGAGCGCCGACGAGGAAGCGCAGGGCTGGATCCTGACCTGCCAGGCCGCGCCGCAGACCGACGTGGTGGTCGAAGCCCGCACCGTGCCCGGCGCCGGAGAGTTCGCGATCCGCAAGATGCCCACGCGCGTGACGAGCATCACTCGGCCCGCGCCCGACGTGGCCATCCTGCAGATGCAGTTGCCCGCGAACGACAGGCTGCAATACCACGCCGGCCAGTACATCGAGTTCATCCTGCGCGACGGCGCGCGCCGCAGCTACTCGATGGCGAATGCGCCGCACACGCAACTCGACCAGCCCGGCATCGAACTGCACTTGCGCCACCTGCCCGGCGGCAAGTTCACCGACCATGTGTTCGGCGTCATGAAAGAAAAGGAGATCCTGCGCATGGAGGGGCCGTTCGGCAGCTTCTTCCTGCGCGAGGGCTCGGCCAAGCCGATGATCCTGCTCGCCTCGGGCACCGGCTTCGCGCCGCTCAAGGCGATCATCGAGCACCTGCAGCACACGAACAGCCAGCGCCCCGCCGTGCTGTACTGGGGCTGCCGCAGCCGGGCCGACCTGTACCTGCACGACTGGGCGCTGGCCGCCGCCCAGGCCATGCCGAGCCTGGCCTACATCCCGGTTCTGTCGGAGCCCAAGCCGGCCGACGGCTGGGCCGGCCGCACCGGCCTGGTTCACGTTGCAGTGATGCACGACCACCCGAACCTGCTGCAGCACCAGGTGTATGCCTGCGGCGCGCCCATCATGGTCGAATCGGCCCAGCGCGACTTCGTGATGAAGTGCGGCCTGCCCGACGACGAGTTCTACGCCGACTCGTTCACCAGCGAAGCCGACAAGCACGCCGCATGAAGCCGCCCCAGACCTTCGCCAGCGTGATCACGGCCGCGCTGCTGGCCTTCTTGACGGCGGCGCACGCACAGACCAAACCCATCCGGCTGATCGTGCCCTACCCGCCCGGCGGCCCGCTCGACACCGTGGCGCGCGCACTGGCCGAGAAGGTGCAGCCCGTGCTCGGCACGGTGATCGTCGAGAACCGCCCCGGCGCCGGCGGCAACCTCGGCGCCGACCTCGTTGCCAAGGCAGTGCCCGACGGCAGCACCCTCGTCATGGGCGCGGTCGCCACCCACGCCATCAACCCATGGCTGTACGCCAAGATGCCGTACGACGCACTGCGCGACTTCACGCCGCTGACCGGCGTGGCGCGCGTGCCCAACGTGCTGGTGATGAACACGCAGCGCGCGGCCGAACTCGGCATCGGCTCGGTCGCCGACCTGGTCGCGTATGCAAGCAAGAACCCCGGCAAGCTGAACTACGGCTCGGGCGGCAATGGCAGTGCCGGGCACCTGGCGGGTGAGATGTTCAAGGCGCAGGCGGGCGTGTTCATGGTGCACATCCCGTATGCCGGCGGCAGCCCGGCGCAGATGGCCTTGCTGTCGGGTCAGGTCGATCTGAACTTCGACAACCTCGCGGCGGCGTCGGCCAACATCCGCGCCGGCAAGCTCAAGGCCATTGCCGTGACGACGCGTGCGCGTTCAAGCGCGATGCCCGAGCTGCCGACCATTGCCGACAGCGGCCGCGCGGTCGGCCTCGCCGGCTTCGACATCGACACCTGGTTCGGCCTGTTCGCGCCGGGCCGGCTGCCGGCCGACGTGACGCTGCGTTTGAACAAGGCCTTCGTCGACGCCCTCAACTCGCCCGAGCTGGCGGCCCGTCTGGCCACGTTGATGGCTGAACCGATGGCCCTGTCGCCCGAGCAATTCGCGGCGTTCGTGAAGAGCGAGAACGCGAAGTACGAGCGGCTCGTCAGGGCGAGTGGGGCCAAGGTCGAGTAGGCGGGCCCGGTCAGCTCACGCCGGTTCCTTGCGCCGGATCACGCTGGCGCGCTTCGCATCCTCCGGGTGCTGGAACTGGATCGCGCCCTTGCGCCATACGCCGAGCCAGACCATGTTGCGGGTGAACGAATCGTGGTCGGTGGCCGAGAACGGCTTGTCGTGCGTCGTCACCACGCCGGCGTAGGGGCGCTGCAGGTTCTCGAGCGCGGCCTTGAGCACATCGCCGCTCGTGTCGCCCTTGGTCTGGAACAGCACGCGCAGCATCAGCTGCACCGCGTCGTAACTCTGCGCCGCCGCCATCAACGAGCTGACGGGCTGACCGCCGGCCGAGCGCGTGAGGCGGGCGATGAACGAGGCGCGCCGTTCGTTCGACAGGTCGGGGATGATGCTCTGCACCATCACCGCGCCTTCGAGCGCGGCGCCGGCCTTCTCGTGCACGGTGCGGAACGACAGCGTCCACGGCCCGTACAGCGGGCCGGTGAAACGCGCCTCGCTGCGGGCCTGCGCGATCACCGCGAACTCGGGGCCGACGGTGTAGCCCACGAGCACGTCCGCGCCGGCCGCGCGAGCGGCGGCCACCTGCTCGGTGAGCGTCTTCACGCCGATGTCGAAGCGCGCGCTGTACACCGGCGTGAGCTGGTGCACGGCAAGGAACTTCTCGACGTCCTTGAAGCCGCCCTCCCCGTAGCCCGTCTTGTCGGCGAGCAGTGCCACGCGCGTGAGGCCGCGCTTGACGATGTCGTCGACGAGGAAGCTGGCCTGGATCGTGTCGCGCGCCGACAACCGGAACACATAGCTCGTGCCGGCCGGGTACTTGGCGGTGATCGCCGAGCCGGTGGCCACGGGCACGAGCAGCAGGTGCTTGTTCTCCTGGAACACGTCGAGTGCCTTCATCGCGACGCCGGTGTTGCAGAACGCGATCGTGAACGCGACCTTCTCTTTCAGCACCAGGTCTTCGGCGGCCTTGCGGCCCTCATCGGGCGTGGCCTTGTCGTCGCGCGCAACCAGCTCGATCGGCCGGCCGAGGTAGCCGCCGACCTCGTTGATCTCCTTCACGGCCAGTTCGGCGCCCAGGCGCGCGCTGTTGCCGAAGTCTTGCGAGCCGCCGCTGAAGGGGCAGATGAAGCCCACGCGCAGCGGCTTGCTCGTGGGCGCGGCCGCCTGCGACCACGCCGTCGCGCACCAAACGCTGCTGATGAGCGCGGCCACAAAACCGACAAACCGAATCGAATTGACCACGTTGCTGCACCCTTGCCTGTTCGAAGACGAAACAGCATAGGGCTGCGGCACCGGCAGAGCACACCGTGCAAGCCCTTGTCTGCGCGACTCCCGTCACGCCGCGCACGGCCTTGTGCGCGGTCGCCGGCGTCAGTCGAGGCTGGAATGCCTTTGCTAGACTCATCCTCCCGGGCGCGGGGCACCCTACCGCGCTTGCACACCCAGCACTGCGAAGGCTGCGCGCGCCCGAGCGACGCGGCAACGGACGCCACGAGACCACTGATCCCCGAATGACCTTTGCCCACACCGACCTGCAACGCGAGGTAGCCGCGCTTCTCGTCGAAGCGCTGAACCTCGATACCGCCCCCGACAGCATCGACCCGCAGGCACCGCTGTACGGCGAGGGCCTGGGCCTCGACTCGATCGACATCCTCGAAGTGGCGCTCGTCGTTTCGCAGCGCTACGGCTTCCAGTTGCGCTCGGACGACGAAGACAACGTCAAGATCTTCACGTCGCTGGCGAGCCTGGCCGATCACATCGCGACGCATCGCGTCGGCTGATGCAGTGAACAGCCGCGCCGTGGCCCGCGTGGCGGTCGTCGCAGTGGCCGGCGTGGCTTACGTGCTCGGCACACACTGGCTCATGACGTCCGCGAACGGCTCGCCCTGGAACGTGGTGGGTGTGCTCAGCCCGATGCTCGCACTGGTCGCTGCCGGCGCCTGGCGAAGTGGCCAGCGCTGGCTGACGCTGAGCGCGGCAGCCGTGCTGCTCGGCCTGTGCGCACAGGCGTTGCTGGGCGTGCGCATTCCGGCCCCGGCGCTCTACGTTGCGCAGCACGTGGGCATCAACCTGGTTCTCGCGCTTCTGTTCGGGGGCACGCTGCGCGCCGGCCACAAGCCGTTCATCACGACGCTCGCCGAGCGGGTGCACCGCGTGTTCACGGCCGACATGGCGGCCTATACGCGCAAGGCCACGCTGGCGTGGACGCTCTACTTCATCGGCATGGCCGCGGTCTCGGTCGCGCTCTACGCGCTGGCGCCGTTCGACGCCTGGGCGCTGTTCGCCAACCTGCTCACGCCGCTGGCGGTGGCGCTGATGTTCGTCGGCGAGTACCTGCTGCGCTACCGCCTGCACCCCGAGTTCGAGCGCACCAGCCTGGCGGACGCGATAAGCGCCTACACGCAAGCCGGGCAGGTCGGGCGCGCCGGACGAACGCCCGTGAAACCCGGTTCGACCGCATGACATGAACGCCGTGCCGCTGATGGAAGGCGCCGATCTCGCGGCGCCGCTGGCCTGGCACCAGGGGCAGCCGATCACGCGCGCGCAGTACCTGGCCGATGTGCGGGCACTGGCCGCCCTGCTGCCCGCCCGTGGGCCGATGCTCAACATCACGCACGACCGCTACCGCTTTGCCGTGGGCCTGGGCGCTGCGATGCAGCGCGGCCAGAACAACCTGCTGCCGCCGAACCACACCACCGACACCGTGGCGCGGCTCGCGGCGCTGTTCCCCGGCGCCTATGCCTTGTGCGACGACGGCGCAGCGGCGGTCGACCTGCCGGTGCTGCGACACCCACGCTTTCCGGTGGCGGCCCATGATGCAGATGACACAGACGATGCAGAAGCGGGCACGCTGCCCTGCCCGCAGTTCGCGGCCGACGCGCTGGCCGCACAGGTGCTCACCTCGGGCTCGACCGGCGCACCCGTGCCACACCCCAAGGCCTGGGGCCTGCTGGTGCGCAACGCCCGCAGCGGCGCGGCCCGCCTGGCGCAGCAGATGGGACGCGAATCGATCAAAGGCTGCACGATCGTGGCCACCGTGCCGGCGCAGCACATGTACGGCTTCGAGTCGAGCGTGCTGGTGGCACTGGTCGGCGGTGCGGCGTTCGACACCGAGCGGCCGTTCTACCCCGCCGACATTGCCGCCGCACTGGCGCGCGCGCCCCGCCCGCGCCTCCTGGTCACCACGCCCTTGCACCTGAAGACGCTGGTCGACGCCGGCATCGCCCTGCCCCAGGTGGACCTGATCGTCAGCGCCACCGCCCCCTTGTCACCGCAACTGGCGGCGCGGGCCGAGGCCGCGTTCGGCGCGCCGCTGATGGAGATCTACGGCTGCACCGAGGCCGGGCAGGTGGCGTCTCGCCGCACCACGCGCGGCGACGAGTGGCAGGTGTACGACGGCCTGCGCCTCAGCGGCGACGGCGAGCACTCGGTCGTGCAAGGTGGCCATGTGCCGCAGCCGGTGCCGCTGGCCGACGTGCTGGAGGTGCTCGGCGCGCAGACTTTCCGCCTGCTCGGCCGCGCGAACGATCTTGTCAACGTGGCCGGCAAGCGCAGTTCGCTCAGCCACCTGAACTACCACCTCAACGCCATCGAGGGCGTGCGCGACGGTGCCTTCTGGCTGCCACCGCAATCCAGTGCGCAGGGCCACACCGATGGCGTGGTGCACGGTCACGCCGATGGCGTGGTGCACGGTCACGCCGATGGCGTGGTGCACGGTCACGCCGATGGCGTGGTGCGCGGTCACGCCGATGGCGTGGTGCGCGGTCACGCCGATGGCGTGGTGCACGGTCACGCCGATGGCGTGGTGCACGGTCACGCCGATGGCGTGGTGC
>Ga0123337_10000622_pt1 | contig 56168 bp, 36 predicted proteins | sample frozenSSSSmetaG_FD_89792 | JGI IMG/M metagenome (GOLD analysis project Ga0123337, IMG submission 89792) | Glacier valley bacterial and archeal communities from Borup Fiord, Nunavut, Canada, to study Microbial Dark Matter (Phase II) -... | ecosystem: Environmental > Aquatic > Freshwater > Ice >... | reverse complement strand
GCGTAGAGCCTCCGCTTTAAAGGCTTTATCGAACTTGCGATGGGGAGTGTTTGGTTTGTTAGGACTTGCCATGATAATCGAAGTTACGCAAGAACACTGTCCGATTCAGCACGACCATACCAGTTCTGCCGAACGTATACTTCCGCCGTTCCGAAGTTGGTATGACTCCGTTCAGATATTTCCGAAACACTACCATTAGGCGGCTTCAGGGAGAAACCGGCCAATGCATGGGCAACTGGTTGATTCAGACCCCAACCTGTTGGGCCACCCAGGCGTAACTGTTGGCGAGGAAAACGGCAATCTGCCCGGAATCCTGAACGGCTGAGACGGGTAAACACGCTCCTTTCCAGTCGGGCAAGGCAAGAAATTGGCCCGTTGTCAGCGAGGGAGCCGCATTGAAATCAATGGCGTTTTTGGTGTCGTAGCCGGAGAGATAAAAATACGGTTCGGGGCAGACGGTGTCGGCAATGGCCAGCCCGGCCCAGATCGCTGCCCGCTCCGCTCCGGCCTCATCGGGAAACGAATAATAGACCCCCGTGTCGAAGTGATGCGGCCAGATACGTATGTCGCTCGTCTGGCCACTTTTTGTGTTCAGCGCAACCAGCGCGTGGTTTGCTTTGGTGCGCCAGTCGGCCCAGTCGGGTAGCCCCACCGGACGGGTATAGGGCGTCTCGGACGGTATTGGCAATTCATAACTCAGTGGCTTCGTTACGTTGATTTGCCAGCCCCGCATCATAGCCTGCCACCCGTCCATAGCCTGCGTGGGCGTTTGGCCTTCGGTAGTGAAAGAGGCTACTGGCACACCAGCTCCATCGACAACATACAGGCTAAAATCGGGCAGGTCGATAACCAGTTGACGGAGTTGACCATTTATCTCAAACCAGCGGCCTTCGAGCCGTTGTGTATCAGCGTTAAAGGTGAGGTTAGCCTGACTGTCGTCGGGTTGGGCGGGCAGGCAATTCGTGCCTGTCAAAGCGAGTAATTGGGCCAGACTGTGCAGCGTCCGGTCGGCTTCATTGAGGAGGTCGGTTTGTGCGTTCATGGGTCTTTGGGAAAAACTTTTACAGCTCGTTTATCATCACGGCAAAATCCCTGCATACGAAATACCCGTGAGCCGATGCATATCATGGCTGAACGTGCTGAGGTCATTAGGCGAAAAATCATGGAGGTGATGGTGACCGCAGGCCCGCGCCAGTATCGTCATCAGTTCGGTGGCTGCCTGAAAAAAGGTATGGAGTTGCTGCGCCGATTTTTCGACCAGCAGCCGCGCCCGCAGGTTCTCTTTTTGGGTAGCAATGCCCACCGGACAGTTGTTGGTGTGGCAGGCCCGCATTCCCAGACAGCCGATGGCCTGCAACGCCGAATTCGACACCGCAATGGCATCGGCACCCAACGCTATTGCTTTCACAAAATCAGCCGGAACGCGCAGTCCGCCCGTAATAATCAGCGTTACGTCGTGAATACCCAGCCGGTCGAGGTGCCGACGCGCCCGCGCCAGAGCCGGTATGGTGGGTACGTTGATGTGGTCGCGCAGGATAGTTGGTGCCGCGCCGGTGCCGCCCCCGCGCCCGTCGAGAATGATATAGTCGGCACTGGCTTCGAGGGCAAAGTCGATGTCGGCTTCGACGTGGCTGGCCGCTATTTTGAAGCCGACCGGAATGCCGCCTGTCCTGGCCCGCACCTCGTCGGCAATAGCGCGGAAGTCGGCGGGGGTGTGCAGGTTTCGGAACGTAGCCGGGCTGATGGCATCCTGACCGGGCTGCAATCCGCGCACGGCAGCAATCTCTGCCGATACTTTATGGCCAGGCAAATGGCCACCCGTTCCGGTTTTGGCACCCTGCCCGCCTTTGAAATGGAACGCCTGCGCCAGCATCACCTTGTCCCAGCCAAAGCCAAACTGGGCCGAAGCCAGTTCCAGCAAATAGCGACTGTTGGCTTCCTGCTCGGCAGGCAGCATCCCGCCTTCGCCTGAGCAGATACCCGTACCCGATAGCTCCGCCCCTTTGGCCAGCGCGATTTTGGCTTCGCGGGAGAGGGCACCAAACGACATATCAGATACAAACAAAGGGATATCCAGTTGTAACGGCTTTTTAGCGCGGGGGCCGATGACGACGCGGGTATCGACCGGGTCTTCATCAAAGAGCGGTTTGGTGGCCAACTGCGCGGGCAACACCTGAATATCGTCCCAGCGGGGCAACGTATTCCAGTCCACGCCCATCGCATCGACGGGGCCGTGATGCCCGGTTTTTTTCAGGCCGTTTTGCGCCAGATTTTTTATATAGCCCGTGTAGGGTTCGGTAGCTTCGGGATGCGTATCGGCATAGTCGCCGAGGTACTGATCGGGTTGAAATGGTTGCGGAAACCGGCGTTCGTAGGCCTCGATTTCGGCTTTATCAACGCTGACCTGATTATCGATAACGTAGGCGGTGAATTTGGTCAGCACCTCTTTGTTGTTGTATTCGCTCACACCCGTGTCGATGCGGTAATCCCAGTTATGAAGACCACAGATCAGGTTTTGCCCGTCGATGACCCCATCGGCCAGCAACGCCCCCCGGTGCAGACAACGGCCATACAGCACCGAAACGGACTCTTCGTAGCGAATAACGACCAGGTCAACGCTATTCACTTTGGCATGAACGGGCTGGCGATTGGGCAACGTATCGAATTGGGCAATGGGAACACATGTTAAGGGTAAGGTCTGTTGGTTATTCATGTTAAGTCACGTAGGTTTTGGTGGTTAAATTAACTTCCCGTCGGTCATTATCTCGACCAGGGCAGGACCGGGATGGGCAAAGGCCTGCTGCAAGGCTGCTTCAAGCTGGCTCCGTTCCACAACCCGGATACCCAACGCGCCACAACTGGTAGCGTAGTCGGCAAAGTTGGGATTGTGCAGGGTAGTTTGCCAAACGGCTAACTGATCGGCGCGTTGCTCTTTCGATATTTTACCTAATTCGTTGTTGTTCAGCAGAATATGCTTAACGGGCATCTGGTACTGAACGATGGTGGTCAGCTCGGCCATGTACTGCCCAAAGCCGCCATCGCCCGAAACGGATACGACGGGCCGTTCCTGCCCAACGGCGGCCCACGCGCCCATGGCCGCCGGTAAGGCAAAACCGATAGAGCCTAAATAACCCGACATCAGAAAGGCCTGTCCGCTGGCTTCAAAATACCGACCCAGCGAATACGCATTATTGCCCACATCGACACATACGACGGTGTTGGCCGGAACCCAACGGCTCAGGGCCTCGAACACACAGACCGAACTAAGCCCCTGCCCCCGGTCGTCGAGCAGGCGATTGGCTTTTTCGGCCTGCCAGAGCGCCCACCGGCTCACCAGATCAGGACGCTGGTCAATGGCGGCAACCTCGGTTAATTCGTTTAGGAACCGGGATGCTGTTGTGGCAATCTCGCCCCAGACCGGCACATCAATCGGGTGAAATTTAGCCAACACCAGCGGGTCGGCATCGACCTGAATCGTTGAGATTTTTGGGGTGATACCCGTATGGTTGGCAAACGACGACCCGAAAACAATCAGTAAATCGGCTTCATTCATTACCCAACTGGCAATGGGTGTTCCGCTACGGCCCAGCACGCCACCTGCCAGGGGGTGAGCGTCGGCAATGAGTCCTTTCCCTTTAAACGTAGTCAGTACGGGTGCGTTGAGTTTTTCGGCCAGGGCTACAACAGCGGGCATCGAAAATCTGGCACCATGCCCCACGATAATGACCGGGCGTTTGGCCGTTCGGATTCGGGCCAGTGCCGCAGCTACGGAGGTCTCATCGGGCATGATGTTGGGCAGGCCCATCCGGTTGGCCAGCGAACCGGCTTTGGCGGGAGGTGAGACCGGCAATTTCTGAATTTCGTCGGGAAAGGTCAGGTGCGATACCTGCCGGTTCAGGATGGCGTGTTTAATGGCCAGTACCATCAGCTCGGCGTGTTTGCTGTTATGCAGCACGCGCTGGTTGAAGTCGGCCACCGAACTAAACGCCTGCACCAGATCGACCTCCTGAAACGCGCCCGTACCAACTACCTGCGTCTGAACCTGCCCTGTGAGGACCAACAGCGGGGCGCGGTCATTTTTGGCATCCCACATGCCCGTAAACATGTTGGTGGCACCCGGCCCGGCAATACCAAAACAAGCCGCCGGGCGCCCCGTCAGCTTTCCGTAGGCCGAAGCGGCAAACGAAGCGGCTCCTTCGTGCCGGATACCGATGTAGGTCAGTTTGCCTTGCCCGGCCAGCCGACGCATGGCATCGGCCACGCCCAGGTTCGAATGCCCAACCATTCCGAAAACGGTATCGACCCCGGCATTCACCATTGTTTCCATCATCAGATCAGCCAGTGTGGTTTCGTGAGCGGGTTCGGGCACTACGCCTACATACACCCCATCGGCACGGATGTCGACCGGAAACGTTTGGGTGTGGTCGTCATGAAAACCCGGCGACTGGCCCGTGTGTGGATCATAATCCCAGCCATGCCAGGGGCAGCGCAGCAAGCCGTTTTCAATGGAGCCTTCGCCCAACGGCCCGCCCTGATGGGGGCAGCGGTTGTCGAGACCCGAGAATTTGCCCTTAAAATGGGTCAGGCAAATAGCGGTATGGCTGGCCAATACGGTGGTTACGCGGCCTTCGGGCAGTTGGTCGGGCGAGTCAAGGACTTTGTGCCAGGTCAGAGACTCGTTGGGTTGGTGTTCTGGCTGCATAGTTTAGGGGATGGGTAAAGAGTGTATCAGTGGCACATCGCCATTGTTTTGTCTGAGCCGGACCAGAACGGTATAGCCGCAGCCACCGAAACCGGCGCATCGACGCGCAGGATCAGCCAGTTATCGGCCCGTTCGAGCTGACCCTGCATCCTGACGTTTTTGCCAACGAACCCCAGCATCTGCGCGTTGATGGGCTGGCCGTTGGCCCCCACCAGAATATAACCGGTACCGGTGCGTTGCGGGTCGGTGGTGTACAGCAGGGGCGGAATGCCCCCGGCAATGCATCGCACGGCGCACGAACGATGCGGTCGGCCATCGCCGGGTTTCATCACGCCCAGAAAGCACTTGGGGTCAGTGATTTCGCCCGTTACCTCGGTGCGACCCAACAAGATTGACACGGGCGTACTGGTTATTTTGGGAGTCGATACGGCCAGCAATGCATCGGCCTGCTCAGTCAGTTCGAGGGCGGCCTGGCCGTTGTAGTAAATCAGTGTACCGCTTACTTTCAGCGTTTTGTCGGTCAGTGAGCCGTGCTTTTGTTCCCACTGCTCTATCGTTGATTCGGCCCCGTGTTTGCCGAAACCAATCAACAACAGCCGTTCATAGGTAGGGGTTGCTCCGGGTTTCGATTGGACGGATATCCGCAGAAACGGCACGGGTTCCTGAATGAACTGCCCTTCAACGGTCGTCAGGGTGCCATATTCGAACACGCCATCCGAAAAGCCCCGCTGCTGCCAGACCAGCAAAACGGCCACCACAGGAATCAGCACGAACAGGCCAATGACCACCCACCGAACGGGTTTGGCAAACGCGGGCGAGGCTTTATCCTGCCAGCCAATATAAAAATCGGGGTCGTTGTTCATACAATCAAAGCGGGGGTTTGGGGCGTGCCGGGTGAGTTTGGACGTGGGTCAACCCACACCTCACCGCCAATACAGCGAACGGCGTAGGTCTCTACTTTTTCCTTGAACGGCGGGGGCGACTGCCCGTTTTCGGGCAGATACTGGTAGCCATGCCAGGGGCAGGTAATGCAGCCGTCAATGATTTTGCCATCGCCCAGCGGGCCGTTCTGGTGGCGGCATAAATTGCTTACCGCAGCCAGGTTGTTACCATACCGGAACAGGGCAATGTTTTCGCCGTTAATGAGCAGCGTTTTGGCCCGGTTTTCGGGGATGTCGGTCACGGCACAAACGGCCACAAAGCCCTCATCAGCTGGGCCGGTGGGGTGCAGGTCGTGGCGTTGGGGCCGGAACGCGGCCAGCAAATGAATTCCAACAACCGTTGCCAGACCAACGCCCATAATACCCGCATAGACCGGCGAGGTTTCCTGTTGCAGAATCCCCAGTGCTACGTGCCCCACAATCAGGCCGTAGGCTACATAGACGCTCATGTGCAGAGTTTTCCAGACGCGCGGACTCAGGGTTTTGAGCCAGAAGTCGTGGCTGGTAGCGGCCATCAGAAACAGAATCAGCAGGGCCACAAACCCCAGCGGCTGAAACGGAAACTCCGAAAATCGCCCGTACGCCCGCTCCGACCGAAACAGCGATACCAGCGGATTGAGGTTACCCCCTGAGTGAAACTGAATGATGCTGAATACGCCATGCACGGCAGTAATGAAAAACATGGTCACGCCGAGGTGCCGCCGGTTATACAACAGCGGCAGAAACCGCGCGTCGAGCCGACAGAGCGGGCCAATAACCAGAATAATATGCAGCAGTAAAAACGCCAGCGTACTCGTGGCCCGAATCAGAATCGTTTCAACCGTTACATCGGGAAACAACACGGCCTGCAACGCGCCGAAAATAGAGAGGTAAAGCACCACCAGACCTGCCAGCACGGCATCGTACCGGCGTTTTTGGCGGTTCCACAAAATAACACTGTACTGTACGGCCATTGGGGTCAGGGTTGAGCGGGCGAAAAAATTGGCGAATGAATAGTGGACGCGGAGCCGGTTTTGAGCGGAATCCCGGCCCTGGGAAGCAGCAAAGCCACCACCAGACCAATCGGCAGTAATACGGCCAGCACAATCCAGCTAATCCGGTGCGAACGGCGAAGTTTGGGAGTCATGAGAATAGGTTGATTTACCAAATCTACTTGATCTGCAGGAGTTTCCACGCCAGCATTGGCCATAATGCTGCCGATGCTGGCCAGAGCATTAGCCGGAGGGTAACGGGCAACGGGTGCGCGTCGGGGTCAATGCGGGCTACTCCCCACCAAACGAAGTAGAAGCCAAAAATGGCCCCGACTACGGCATATCCATAGAAGACGGTAACGAATAGTTCGATAAGCATTGGCAGGAGCAGGTTAAGGTTGATGAATGATGCAATTAGCTGTTCGTTTGGTGGCTGATGGGTTGCCCCTCGCGTTCTTCGGTCCACCACAACACCTTGTAGGTTCGGCAGCCGTTTTGCGCGCCGGACAGGTGCAGGGCCATCGTGCGGCATTCACCATGTCGTTTGCGGTAGCGTAGCCGGTACAACCAGCCCGCCAGACTCATACCCGCTACCGGACCCCCAAAATAAATCCAGACTGCTGTCCAGACGTTGGCCGACAACGCCGAGCTGACCGTCCGGGCCGGGTTGATGCTCATACCCGAATACGGTGCTTCCAGCGTAATGTACACGGCTACAACCAGCCCCACAAAATACCCCGTATACGGCGATAGCTTCCGTGAGTTGCTCAGGGCCAGCACCATCGTCAGCAGCGCGAACGACATCAGAAACTCCAGCCCCAACGCCACCCAAACCCCCGCCGATCCCGGCACGGTAGCCACGTAGTTGACGCTTGGGTGAGCCATGTAGTCGGGCATGAGAAACCATACGAGCCACACGCCCAATGCCCCGCCCACAAACTGCCCCAGAATATAAAAGGCCGCATCGAGGGTGCTGATCCGGTTGAGCCGCCACTGCGCCACCGTAACGGCGGGATTCAGGTGCGCTCCGGACCGTTTGCCCCAGCCCGAATAAATCAGCCCAACGGCGGTCAACCCCATACAGAGGCCAATAATAGCCCGGCGCACCTCACCCGACGGAATGGCCGCCCGAACGGGCAGCGCGGGGTGTTCCACGACGATGACGACCAGCGATGCCGCCACCATGAACACGCCCAATGCCCAGGCTTCAATAAGGTACAGTACCCCGTTTTTTCGAAGTGTTTCGAGCAGCATATAAGTACGTCAGATCAAGGGATAATCGGCCAATAACTTGATAATCGCGCCCACCGACCATGCCTGGTTGGCCGTACCTCGCCCGTCTTTCGGGTGCAGCCCGTCGAAGATCTCGGAAATGCCAAACAGACAATCGTGTTCGTAGAAGTGCGTCTTCAGCGTGGCCAGTTCGGCGTGCATGTTGGCGCGGGCTTTGGCCGACAGTTTATTGACTCGCAGGTAAGCTGCCCAGTACTCGCCCAGTAGAAACGGCCAGACCGTTCCCTGGTGGTAGGCGGTGTCGCGCAGCCATTGGTCGCCCCCGTACATCGCCACAAAATGCGGGTCGGAGGGGGCCAGGGTTCGCAGGCCGTAAGGCGTGTAGAGGTGGTCGGTTACGGTGGCCAGCACCTGTTTCTGCTCGTTGGGTTTGAGCAGTGGAAACGGCAGACTCAGGGCATAAATCTGGTTGGGCCGGATACTGCTGTCGGGCTTGCTGCCGGGAATGACCACATCGTTGAGGTAACCCGCTTCATTCCAGAAACTGGCCTGGAAACTCTCCTCGAACCGGCGCAGCAGCAGGGCATACATATCGGGTTTGCGACCAAGTTGTTTGGCAAATAAAATCGTGATTTGCAGCGCGTTGTACCACAGCGCATTGATTTCGACGGGGCAGCCGTGGCGGGGCGTAACCACATAATCACCCACGCGGGCGTCCATCCAGGTCAGTTGGGCGGTGCCTTTACCGCCGTAGAGTAGCCCCTCGTCCGTAACATGAATGCCGTAACGGGTGCCGTCGCGGTGGGCATCGAGAATACTGAGTAGTTCTTCGAAGTGCGCGTCGATGAAGGCTAAGTCATCGAATTTCTGATGGTATTCGTAGAGGGCCACAAAGAGCCAGAGCGTCGCGTCGATGGTGTTGTACTCAACCGGGTCGTGGCTGTTGTCGGGGAAGCGGTTGGGCAGCATTCCGTCGTCCAAATACTGGAAAAACGTCGATAGAATCTGCTTCGCTGTTTCCTGCTGACCGAGCGAAATACACAGCCCGCGCAGGGCAATCATGGTATCGCGACCCCAGTCGGTAAACCAGTGGTACCCCGCAATGACGGTTTTTCCGTTTGTCGATTTCCGCTGCACGATAAACTGACTCGCCGACACCACCAAATCCTGCAAAAAAGCATCGGCTGGCGGGCGGTCTGCTTCGCTAAACGCGGCTAAGCGGCTGTCGGCGGGGTTATTTTTCAACGCGTGTACCCGGTCGATTTCGGTCTGCTGCCGGGTGGCCGGGTCGAAATCAGCGGGGATAGCCTCGGCCGAAAAGGTCAGAAACAGATCGGCGCCGGCGGCAAGTTCGTGCTCGACGTACCCAACGGAATAGGCATCTTCCTGAAAGTCAAGCCCGCGGTCGCGTTCATGGCAATACGTAAAGCGGTTGTACCACGTCCGGTTCTCCCGAAACGCCCCCGCCGAAAACGTTATGTACAGCGGTTCGGCTCCGTACTGCGCGTAGAGTGTAAGCCCCGATCCGTGGCGTTCGATGTAAAAATCGGACTGCCGATTCTCATGAAACAAACTGTGATAATCGCGGTAAACAAACAGCGGATTGAGCCGCAGCGTAACAGCTTCTGCGCCCGCATTCCGGTAGCTGACCACCGTGGTGTTCGTACCCTGCACCATACAAACCGACTTCACAATCACGCAAGGGCCGATTTCATACGTCCAGGCAGGTAGTGGAAATCGCTCAAAAAAAGCAAGATGTGCCCAGCCCTGCGGATGAATATAATCGCCGTAGCGGTTACTCGATAACTCGAATGTATCGGTTGCAGTGAGTAGGGTCTCTTCGATTTTTGAGACCAGCACCTGCCGGTCGGTGGGTGGGTTGCGGGCGGCTACCAGCAGCCCATGATACCGGCGCGTATTGGCTCCCGCTACCGATGCCGACGCATAGCCGCCCAGCCCGTTGGTGACTAACCATTCTTTCGATTCCTGCGATTCGTAGGTTTCCATGGGTAGTTGGGTTAGTTGTTCGCAATCAATTCGGCCACAACGCCGGTCCAGCCGGTTTGGTGACTGGCACCTACCCCGCGCGACGTGTCGCCGTGGAAGTATTCGTAGAACAGCACGAGGTCTTTGAAATGCGGGTCGGTGGCGTAGCGGTCCTGATGGTCGTTTACGGGCCGGTGGCCGTTTGCATCGGGCCGGAATATGCCGATGAGCCGTTGCGCCAGCAGTTGCGCGGCCTCGCCCAGCAGGACGTTGTTTCCTGAACCCGTTGGGAACTCGACGCGCAGCTTTTCGCCGTAATAGCTGTGGTAGGTTTGCAGGGCTTTGATAAGCAGGTAGTTCATGGGCATCCAGATGGGCCCGCGCCAGTTGGAGTTACCGCCGAACAGGCCACTGCCCGATTCGCCGGGTTCGTACCGCAACCCAAATCCCTGACCGGCAATCTGGACCGAGTAGCCGTGTTCATGGATCTTGGAAATGGACCGAATACCACCCGGTGCCAGAAATTCGCGCTCATCGAGCATGGCGTGGAGCAGCCGCAGCAAGCGTTCGGGTGGAATCAGCGAGAGCAGCAAATCTTCATTTTCGGCGATGTCTTCGACCACCACATGCATCTGCTGTTTTTTCTGGTACTGCTGGAACCAGCGCATCCGTTTGGTAAAATCAGGCAGTTTTTTGAAAATGGCTTTCGGAATTTTCAGCACCGCAAACAACGTCGTCAACCCTACCAACGACCTAATTTTGAGCGGAATGTACTTGCCGCCGGGCATAGCCAGAATGTCGTAGAAAAAACCTTCGCGCTCATCCCAGGCTCCGTCCCAGTCGGCACCCATACGGTTGAGTGACTCGGCGATGTACACGAAATGCTCAAAAAACTTGGTCGCTACGTCCTCGTAAGTTGGGTCGGTTTCGGCAATTTCGAGGGCCATTTCCAGCATATTCAGACAATACATGGCCATCCAGCTTGTACCGTCGGCCTGCTCCAGCTGCCCACCACCGGGAATCTGATTACTACGGTCAAACACGCCAATATTGTCGAGGCCCAGAAAACCGCCCTCAAATACGTTGTTGCCCTTCGCGTCTTTGCGGTTCACCCACCACGTAAAGTTCAACAGTAGTTTCTGGAATACGCGCTTCAGAAAGTCCACATCGCCGGTGCCGGTGCGGTCACGGTCAAGTTTATACACGGCCAGGCACGACCACGCATGAACGGGTGGGTTCACGTCGCCAAAGGCCCATTCGTAGGCCGGTAGCTGCCCATTGGGGTGCATATACCACTCCCGCAGAAACAGAATCAACTGGTTTTTCGCGAATTGCGGGTCCACCATGGCCAGCGGTACGCAGTGGAATGCCAAATCCCAGGCCGCGTACCAGGGGTATTCCCATTTGTCGGGCATCGAGATAACATCAGCGTTGTTGAGGGTGCGCCACTGATGGTTTCGACCCATTTTGCGGCTTTCGGGGGGCGCGGGGTTGCCGGGATCACCATCGAGCCAGAGCGGCATGTCGATGTGGTAAAACTGCTTGCTCCAGAGCATCCCGGCAAACGCCTGCCGCTGAATGCGCCGGGTCTCATCCGGGCCACGTTCGGCGTCGGCAGCGGGCCGGTGCCGCACCGGCGGACCGGCCGGACCGGACTGGATAGCGGCATAAAACTGGTCGGCTTCGGTCACGCGCTGGTCAAAGAGTTTGGTAAATCCGGCTCCCAGTGGGGCTGCCATTGTGCCGCGCACCAGCCGCAGCCGGATGCTTGCCGACCTCCCCGCCGGGATGCTCAGGGTATAAACCGGGGCCACTTTAGAGCCTTCTACCCGGCCCGCCAGCAGGTTGGATTCACCCCCGGCAATGACTCGATGAAAGGCATCTTTTTTATACGGATTTTCGTCTGGAAGGCCGTACAGTTGCTGAGCGTTGGTTTCGTTTTCGGTAAATAATACTTGCTGCGTTGGTTCGAAATACAGCGTATAATCGGGCATGGTCGGGTGCTCGGTGATAACGCAATCGCAGGAATTACCTTCCTGACCGCGCCGGATGCGGGGTTTGGTATCCATCTGCCCAGACGACCAGCCATTCCGAAACCAGAGCGTGGGCAGCAGGTGCAGGTCGGCGGTTTCCGGTCCGCGATTATGGGCCGTTATTTTGATGAGCAGGTCGCGGTCGTCGGCTTTGGCGTATTCCGTAACCACGTCGAAGTAGCGGTTATCATCGAAAATACCCGTATCGAGCAGCTCATATTCAGGTTGTTCGCGGCCCCGGTTGCGGTTGGTATTTACCAGATCGGCGTAGGGAAACGCGGCCTGCGGGTATTTGTAGAGGTGTTTCATGTACGAATGCGTGGGCGTACTGTCCAGATAGTAGTACAGTTCCTTCACGTCTTCGCCATGATTGCCTTCGTTGCCGGTTAGCCCGAAGAGCCGTTCTTTCAGAATCGGGTCGTTGCCGTTCCAGAGGGCGATGGCGAAACAGAGCCGCTGCTGCTCGTCGGAGATACCGGCCATCCCGTCTTCACCCCATCGATAGGCACGGGAACGGGCCTGGTCGTGCGAGAAATATTCCCAGGCGTTACCGTGCGGACTGTAATCTTCGCGCACCGTACCCCACTGTCGCTCAGACAGATACGGCCCCCAGTGCAGCCAATCTTTTTGACCGGTATAATTTTCCATCAGGCGGGTTTGCTCGGCTGAGTTCGGCGTTTCCGGGGTTGGATTGCTTTTCGTTTTCATAGGAGAAAGGGTTAACCGTTTGTGGTAAAACCAGGGTAAAGCGTCATGCCGCCATCGACAAAAATGCTGGTGCCGTGAATGTAGTCCGATTCGTCGGAAGCCAGCCAAACGGCGGTCGAGCCGATGTCCGATGTTTCGCCGACGCGCAGATACGGTATCAGTTTGAGCAGTTCGTTTTCAGCTTCGGGCGTTTCCCAGGCAGACTGGTTAATGGGCGTTTTGATGGCCCCCGGTGCAATGCTGTTGATACGGATTTTTTTCGGGCCGTACTCCTGCGCAATGGATTTCATCATCAGCATCACACCCCCTTTCGAGGCCGCGTAGTTGGCGTGACCCGCCCACGGAATAACCTCATGCACCGAACTGATGCACAAAATCTTGCCGAGTGCCACCGACACGTCCGGGCGCGGACCCCGGCGCAGAAACTCGCGGATTGCTTCGCGGGCGCAGAAAAACTGCCCCGTCAGGTTCACGTCGATGACCTGCTGCCAGTCGTGTCTGGTCATTTCGTGGAACGACGCGTCGCGCTGCAAGCCCGCGTTATTGACCATAATATCGACCGTGCCAAAGGTCCTGACGGCTTCGGCAACCATGGAAATTACTTGCTCCTCGTCGCTCACGTCGGCTTTAAACCCAATGGCGGTGCCGCCCATGCCGGTAATTTCGGATAGCACGGCTTCGGTAGCGGCTTCGTTGCCTACGTAATTGACGACTACGTTGGCTCCTTCGCGGGCCATGGCGGTGGCAATGGCACGGCCAATGCCGGAGTTGGCACCCGTAACGATGCAGGTCTGATTGGTGAGTCGGTTGTTGGGGTTCTGGTACATCAGGTGGTGGGGTTATCGGGCGAGTTTTCCGCCATTGACGGTTTTGATTTTGTACAGGCCCGTGTGGGCCGTGAGGTAGAGCGTTTTGCCGTCGTCGCCCCAGGCCATGTTCGCCGGGCGTTCCGGGCCGATGATCTTGCCGAGGTACTTGCCTTCGGGCGAAATAATCCAGACTCCACCCGGTGCCGACGCGAAAATGTTTCCCTTCATATCGACTTTAATTCCGTCCAGGGCTTCGTCGTCATCGGTTTGGTTCATGTCGAAAAAGACCTTGCCGTTAGTCAGCGTGCCGTCGGGTTTTACGTCATACCGCCACAGGGTTTTGGTGTTGTGGATGTCGCGAATATCCCAGTTGGAGACGTAGAGGTATTTCTCATCAAGTGAGAAGGCAATGCCGTTCGGTCCGCCGAGGGCGGTAGTGAGCAGGTCGGTTTTGCCGTTTCTGATGCGATATACTCCCGAATAGGGCGTTTCCTTACGCGGGTCGGCAAAGGCGTTGGGCAACCCGTAGGGCGGGTCGGTAAAATAAATATCACCGTTGGCCTTCACCACCAAATCGTTGGGGCTGTTCAGTTTCTTCCCATCGTAGCCATCCGACAGCACCGTCATTGGCCCCTTTATTTCGTCGCGGATGATACGTCGGTTACCGTGCTGACAAACAATCAGATGCCCGGCGGGGTCGATGGCCAGGCCATTGGAACCAGGCTGATGATACAGGCCAATGTCGTAGCCGGTATAACCCGTTTTGGTCATGTATACCGTTACGTTGCCGAGGTTCGGGTCGTATTTGTAGATGACGTTGGCGTTAGGGTCGCTGAAGAGCAGGAACCCATCGGGGTGCCAGACCGGGCCTTCAGTGAACTGGAATCCGTCGGCCACTTTTTCGATTTTGGTGGCCGGGTCAATCACGGTTTTCAGCGCATCCTGAATCTGCACCACCTGCCCCAGATTTTTCCAGGCATCCGGTACGGGTTTGGCCGCGTAAAAATCCAGCGTCGCACTCCGAATCCAGACGTAATTATCGGGCAAATCGGCAATGGGGCCGTTCGTGACCAGAATCGCCAGCGCGAAGGTTTCGCCGGGTTGGGCATTGTCGGTGAGCCAGACCCGCTGCCGGGCGTTGTAGCCGCTAATGACCCCGTTGGCGTGCGCGCCGAACGACTTGCGTAGCTTGCCATTGATCCAGACTTCGCTATAATCGTCGGCCACGACTTCAAAAATCACCCGTAACCCCGCCGTTGACAATGCCCCGACATTGGCCGGAATCGTGACCGTTGTCCGGTACCAGACATGGCTCAACAGGCCATTGCCGCGCCGGGTTTCGAGGTCGGTTGCCGCTACGGTTTGCCAACTCGCTTTGGCGAAATCAGGCGTACCGGCGCGGGGTTCAAGCGTAAACGTGCTGACTGATTTCCCCGTCGGGTACAGCGGTAACTTGTCTGCCGCCGATGGGCCGGGTGCTTTGAAACCGGCGGGTGTGATGCGGGCATTCAGCGTTTGCCACTGCGCCTTCATGAGTTGGCTGGGTTCAGTTTTGCGGAGGTCCACCACCGCCACCGGGTTTCCCCAGGCCAGTTCGCGGCTTTCCTGCGCCATCGTCAGCGCGGGGCAGAGTAGTAAAAACAGGAGCGTATTGCGGAGCATATCAGTTGATTTTTACGGCTATACCCGCCCTGGCGACGTCGGTATCCTGGTCGGCACTTTTAGTCCCACTGACCCCAATTGCCCCGATCACGTCGTCTTTATAAAGAATCGGAATACCACCCTGTAGCATTACAGGGCCAACCGTAGTGAGGGCAACACGACCACCGTTGATGTTATCTTCGAAGCCTTTCGTGTCTTTTTTAAACAGAGCCGCTGTGCGGGCTTTCTGGATGGATACCTCAGCGGCCTGGGCAAAGGTGTTGTCCATCCGCTCGAGGTAAAGCAGATGCCCACCCGCATCCACAATGGCGATACTACCACCGGGTGCCGCGTTGTCGGTTGCGTATTTAAGCGCACCAGCCGCTATCTTTTTGCAGCTTTCCTGAGTAAGGGTGTACGTCGTTTTCACCTGCGCCTGGGCTATGGAAGCGGTAAGCAGGGCAAGGGTTAGCAGGGTGTAAGGAATGAGTTTCATAATTGTGAATGGTTTATGCGTGAATGGGTATTGGAGCAGGGTTTTGTCATTCCTTTTTTGTCATTCCGAAGAATGAGGAATCTCTATTGAATAGCAGATGGGTGTTGTAATAGAGATTCCTCATTCTTCGGAATGACAAAAAAAACTATCAGCCTACTCTTTCGGTCCGTCAAAAGAGGTTTTTGAGAGTAGTTCCTGGGTTTCTTCCTTATGCAAAATATCGTACTGGGCGGTTTTCTGGCTTACGGTGGGCCATTCTTCCTGCGCTTTTTTGTAGTTATGGCTCAACCGACCTTCCCAGAGCTTCAGGGCTTTGGCGTTGTGGTTCAGGGTCAGGTGGCCGTCGGGCGTAACGCGGTGGGTCCAGATTTGTACCGGACGCAGGTTGCCTTCCGACACGGCGATGGCGCAGAAACCGCCGTATAACGGCGCGTATTTGTCGGGGTTGGCATCGAAGGTGGCTTTGTTGTCGGCAGAGGCAAACCAGAATTTGGCACCCTGATAATCCGACTGGAAGCTGGCAGTACCCTTCACGAGTTTGTCGGGTATGGTCACTAACGCCACGCAGTCGTATCCCTGCGCGGCACAGCCGTTGGCATCGAGATTCTGGAGGTATTTTCCGTCTTTTTTGACCGGAAACTGAGCAAAGGCGGGGGCTACTGACAGTAGCGTCAGCGCAAAAAAAGCAATGTGTTTGGTAAACATGACAACAGGGTGATTTGGTGAGAAAAAATGAAAAATTGAACGGGATATTCGGGTAAAATCTATTCGCAGAGCAGCACGGCGTGGCCGTCGGGGTCGCGTATCATCAAACCTCGTTTAGCGACCAGACCAGGGTACTGAATCGGGACGATGCCCGCCGAGATAATGGGCAGTTTTCGTTGCTGAATACGCTGGTAAAGCTGATCTAACTGATTGACCTGTAAGATGGTATGCCAGTGCCAGCGGTCGTTTACGTGCGACTGACTTACCGGGTAAGGGCGGCCACCGGGTGGCGCCAGGTAATCGAGCAGTTCAATGCCCACGCCCTGCCCGGTGGTCAGGCCCGTAATGAGCAGATGCGCCCCAAAAACCTGATTCAGATGCTCCTGTTCCGGGCCGTAGTTTTCGCTGCTGCCGCCGATGGTCAGCTCCAGCAAATCGCGGTAAAAAGTCAGTGACCGGTCGGTATCGTCGCTGCCGATAGCCGTGTGGTCGAGGCCCATAAACAGCGGGACCGGGCCGTTGGCGGGGTGCCATTTGGGGTTGCCCTTACCGGCCGGAAACGCAATCAGTTCGAGTACGTGACCGTCGGGGTCGCGGAAGTAAAACGCCCGCACCCCGGCCGCAGCGGTCAGGTAAGCCGGTAAGGTTTGCGGACTGCTCGACACGTGTTCGACTTTGTGCTGCCGGAGAAGCTGATACGCCTTATCAATATCACTGACCACAATGGCCACGTGCTGAAACCATCCATCGGTACTGCGCGAATCGGCAGGAATGGCCGCGCCGGTATCGGGGTTACCAAAATCGAGCAGGTCGAGGGTTTCGTCGCCGAGTTTCAGCGTCGCAATCCGGGCCGTTGCGCCGGGGGTTTGAATACCAAAAAGCGACTGTACGATTGACGCCGGAACGCCCTGAATACCAATCAATTGAAACGGCAGAGTTTGCGTATAAAACGGCAGTATCTTCTCCAGGTCCGACACCGTAACGGTGGGCCGCAGCACCGCCCGCACCGATTGCGCCTGTGCCGACAGGACGGTAACAAGCAGGAAAATAAGCAGGGGAAGTCGTTTCATAGCACTATTTTTTTGAGTTCGATTCGCTGGTCGGGCAGCAGACATTGTAGGGCAAACAGGCCATGCCAGTGCGGTTTTATGGCCATTTGGTTGCCATCGGTAGCGCGTAACCGGCTAATTATTTTACCATAGCCGTTGAGCAGATTGGCCTGAATGAACGGTCTCAGCAGCCGGATTTCGCCTTGTTTTTCGTCCACTACGGCCAGCGGTTTGTCGGGCATGGTGGGTAGTTCATCGCTGAATAGCCAGTAAATTGCCCGGTCCAGTTCGCGGCCCCAAAACCATTCGTTATGGGTGCCGTCCTGGTAAAAGTCAAGCTGGATTTTCTCCTCGAAATAGCCATTGTCGATCAGCGTATAGTACATCGCCAGCACATCGGGCAGCATTTCCTGACTTTCCTGCGCCCCGGCCAGTAGTACCAGCTTATGGACGAAATTGTACGGCGCGGTAGCCGCCAGTGCATATACGTCGTCGCTCCACCAGAGCGAGGGACTAAACGCGGCCACCTTCCCAAACACATCGCCGTGCAGCAGCGCGGCATAAACCGAAATCAACCCACCCATCGACGAGCCAATCATGGCCGTCTGTTCGGGTTTGGGCAGGGTGCGAAACGTGGCATCGACCAGCGGCTTCAGCGTTTCGGTCAGGAAGGCCAGATAAGCTCTGCCTTCGCCCCCGCCGTAGGCCGGGTTTGGGGCTACCGAATATTCAGACAGCCGGTCTGTGTCGCTGTGTTCAATCCCAATCACGATGCAACCCCAGCCGGTGCGGTCAAACAGTCGGTTCAGCGTGTGCGACACGCGCCAGGTAGCGTTCCGGGTCGATTGTCCACCAAACAGGTTCTGGGCGTCATGCATATAAATAACCGGGTATGAGCGGCTGGTTTGGTTGTAATCGGGCGGAACACACACCCATATACGCCGGTGCCGGTTCAGTTGCGGTATCCACATCGCGTCGTACCAGACCCGAACCGTATCCGATTCGGCCTGCTGCCAGTCGTCGCGCCAGCCTCCAACGGTTGTTGCCAGCGTTGGCCCGTCGGTTGCGGCCCGCCAGATTCGGTTCGGCACCGGCAGACCCGCTTCGTTTACTTCTTCCGTTGCCCAGGTACCGCGCGTAAACTTGAAGGGCAACTCGTCGGGCGGATTCGGGATGGTCAGCGTCAGCCAGCCCGGTTCTTCATCGGCCTGCATCCGAAACGACTCGTGGCCTGGTTGCCAGTCGTTGAGTGTACCCGCCAGAAATACGGGTTCTCTGGCAGACTGCTGGTGGGGCAGTGCGAGTCTGATGGTCACCGCGTTTTGGGTTTCCATTGGACTTACAGCACGTTTTCGAGCAGATAATCCCCCACGCGCAGGGCGTTGGCCGCCGTTGTCAGCGATGGATTGTAGGCTCCCGACGACGGAAAGAAACTGGCATCGGCCACAAACAGATTGTTTACCTCGTGGGCTTTGCAGTTGATGTCCAGCACTGACGTGGCCGGGTCAGTGCCGAACCGGAGTGTGCCGCACTGGTGCGATACCCCGTTGATACCGAGGTCATACCCCGCCCAATGCACCGTTTTCAGGGCCGGGTCAATTTCGCCGAGTTTTACGAACAGGTCTTTTAGTTTTTGCTTTAGCTGCTCAAAAGCGGCCACGTTGTTACGGTCGCGGTGATAGGTCAATTGAATATGTCCATCGGCCGTGAGCGAAACGCGGTTGTCGGGCTGGGGCAGGTCTTCGGCGGTGAGCCAGAAGTCAATGCTGTGTTCGGCGAGCCATTGCGCGTCTTTGCCGGGCAGAAAATCGGCGGCTAAACCAACTACGGTCGGCGGGTCGTTTTTACCCATCAACTGAATTTCGCCCAGCGGGTGCGGATTATTGGGTGTAGCCTGGTAATAATCGCCGATGCAGAAATACTTCTGAAAAAACGAGGTATTGAGTTTGTCGGGCGTGTAGGCAATCAGACAGCCGTTGATGTGGGCCATGTAGTTGCGGCCTACCTGCCCGCTGCCGTTGGCCAGTCCGTTGGGGTGCTGTTTTGTGGCTGACCGCAGCAGCAAAGCCGCTGAGTTGATGGCCCCCGCGGCCAGGACAACTACCTGTGCCTGGTAGGTTTCCACCGAACGCGGCCCGGTCTGATTGTTTCGCTGCACTTCTACGGTCGTAATGCGCTGTCCGGTCGGGTCAGTAATTAGTTTTGATACGAACGCGCCGGTCAGCAGGGTTACGTTTGGGTGCTGGAGGGCGGCCCGAACCCCCGTTACGTGCGAGTCGGCTTTGGCTTCGGTGGGGTCGGGAAAGCCGTCGAAATTACCCAGCACCGTTGGCGCGTCGGGTTTGGTGGGGTCGTCCTGCGCGAGCCGCACCGCCATCGGAATCGGGAACGGCTGCAGCCCGGCTTTGTGTACGTTCTGGTAGAGTTCGTCAGCGAAGGGTTCGGGGGCTATCGGGACAAAGGGGTAGGGTTCAGCACCAGTCGGTTCGGTCGGGTCGGCTCCGCGCAGGCCGTGAACGCTGAACAGCTGCTCGGCCTGGGTGTAGTAAGGCGCGAAATCGGCGTAGGTCAGGGGCCAGGCGGGAGAAGTACCCGCCGTATGTTCTGACTCCTCGAAGTCGCTTTCGCGGAGCCGGAAACTGGCCGCGCCATACATCTTGCTGTTGCCGCCCACCACATAGTGCGTAAAGGGTTTAAACGGCTGATTGTCTTTGTCGTACCAGATTTCGTCGGGGCGGTAACGGCCTTTCACGACTACCTCATTCACGTCCCAGTTTTCTTTTTCTTTCGGGATAAACGTACCCCGTTCCAGGATCAGGATTTTCTTGCCGGCCGGAGCCAGTCGCTGGGCAATGGTGCCACCACCAGAGCCGGTGCCAATAATAATTACGTCGTAGGTAGTAGTCATGGGAGCGGTTAGTCAGGGAGAAGTTACGGATGTATTCATGAGTTGTCGAGTGCCGCAATCAGGAGTTGCCGGGTACGAATTTCATCCAGCTTGCGTCAGCCTTTTTGTGGAGGTTCGCCTGGTCTTTATTCCACTTGGGCAGCGTATTATTGATGAAGGTGTGGTAAAACAAAAACAGCTTGCCATCAATAATCTTGAACGTTTCGGGGTCGATTTCAACCTTTTCGCCGGTGGCACCGAGGGCGTAGGCACACCAGCCACCGTACTGCGGTTCAAATTTTTCCGGGCTTTTCTGGAACGCATCGCGGTTGGCAGCGGTGGCAAAACGATAGGTCGCGTTTTTGTAAGTAAAGGCGTTGGCGGCCTGCCCTTTCACGGCTTTGTTCTGGGTGAAGTAGGCAACGGGGTCATAGCCCTGGATGGCCAGCCCATTTTCGAGGTTAAACTCCTTTTTGCGGGTTTCGGGACTCTGGGCCTGCACGGCAATGCTGATGGCGAATAAGGCAATGAATACAGCAGCAATGGTTTTCATGGTATTGGGTGATTTGATGACTACCGCTAACCATTAGCGGCTGATACGTCATCAATGCCAAATACCGTTCCAGTTAGCCTTTCGGGTTGGATAACGCCCAAAAAGCTGCGTTCTGAGCGCATAGAAGCCTTTCCCTGTTAGCTATGCCAGACACGTTCGTTACTGCTTTTTTATGATATTTCGAAGATAACCCGGAATAGCGGGAGGAAATGGCCCCTACCCGATGACATTGTGCATTGCACACCCCCAGACTTCAGTGAGTCGATTGCATTTGATGAATAACACCATCAGCCGGGGAGCGAACAAAAGCGGAATAGCCCAGGCAGGACATGTTCAATGTATACGCCCATGGCAGGCTAAAACCAGGCTACAATTAGATGATACCAATGCGATACTTTCCCGATATTTCGTAGTTTTCCCGAAATTCAATAAAACAGGAATCGCCGACTCATAATGGGCTTTTGTTCGGTCCCTAAAAAAAGAAGGCCCTGGCTGATGCTGGTTGTAGATTTTGCCCCCGCTCTCCAACTATTCAGGCTTAGGAACGAAATTTGGTAGTTGTAAGGCTGGAGGATACCGGACAAAGGCCCTGCCCGCGAAGCGACAAAACCATGGCATCATTAAGTACTGTTTCTGAAAAAGTGCTGCGTCTATCACACTCAACCGTCGAAAATGCGCTCGAACCCATCATCCTGTTCGATCACACGGGTCAGATAAGCCGGGCCAATCAGGCCGCCAGTGAGCAATTGGGCTATGGTAGTGACGATCTGACCGGCGTTCATTTTTCGGCTGTCTACCCCGAATACACCGGCGGTTTATACGAGCGGCTCTGGAATGACGTGAAGCAGCACCAAACCCTTACCGTCGATATGCAGCAACTGCGTCGGGGGGGAGCAGCCCGGCAGGTAGAGGCCGGGCTGAACTTTGTTTATGTCGATGGGGCGAGGTATCTGTGCTGTTTCATGCGCGATATTACCGAGCGCACCCAGTTGGACGATACCCTGCGCCGGATTTCGGAAGGAACTGCTGCCGAAATAGGCATGGACTTTTTTCAGTCGCTCGTGCGTCATCTTACGATGACACTCAACGTCCGGTTTGCGATGGTGACAGAATGTTCCAACGTTGAGAAGACCCGATTACGGACGCTGGCGTACAGCGAAAACGAATCCATTCGGGAAAATATCGAGTATGACCTGACCGGTACGCCCTGCAACATTGTGATGCGCGACCGTGAGTTTTATTATCCGACCAACGTCGCCGAAAACTTTGTCAGTGAGGCCGGCATCGAATCGTACCTTGGCGTACCCATCCATGATAAAATGGGTGAAGTTGTTGGACACTTGTCCATCAGTGACTCCCGGCCCATGATTGACCACCGCAAGTATGTCGGGATTCTGCGGGTGCTGGCGGCCCGGTCGGGGGCCGAAATTGGGCGGAAAGTAGCCGAGGAAAAACTCATTCAGGCCCACGAGCAACTCGAAGCCACCGTCATAAGCCGCACCCTTGAACTGGCCAGGGCCAAAGAAGATGCGCTGGCAGCCAAAGGAGAAGCCGAACGGGCCAACCGCGCCAAAAGCGAATTTCTGGCCAATATGAGCCACGAACTACGAACCCCACTAAACGGAATTCTGGGCTATACCCAGCTTTTCAAACGCGACGATACGCTCCGGAGCGATCAGCAGAAAGGGGTCGACATTATCCATAGCTGCGCCGAAAACCTGCTCGTGCTCATTAATGACGTGCTGGATCTGGCCAAAATAGAAGCCCAGCGAATCGACGTTCAACTGGCCCCATTCCATCTGGAGGGGCTATTTCAGGACCTGACCCACCTCATCGGGATCCGGGCCGACCAGAAAAACCTTCAGTTTAATATCAGTCTGGCCCCCGACCTACCCGCCTGGGCCGTGGGCGATGAGCGGAAACTCCGACAGATTTTACTAAATCTGCTCGGCAATGCCGTTAAGTTTACCAAAAGGGGCCACGTCCTGTTCCGGGTTGACCGTGTCCCCACCGCCGTCCAACGGGGTGCCACCCAACCCAACCAGATTCGGTTTACCATCGAAGATACGGGCGTTGGCATTGCCCAATCTGATCTGGCCGGTATTTTCCAGCCGTTTCAGCAGGTACGTGATGCGGGACAATTCATTGAAGGGACGGGTTTGGGCCTGAGCATTACCGATCAGTTGATCCGGCTGCTCAACGGCGAACTAACCGTGCTGAGCGAACCGGGACGCGGGACGGCATTCCAGCTTATCCTCGATTTACCCGCCCTGCCCACACCTGAACGAAGCGGGTTACTGATGGAGGACCAACCCGAAAAAAAACAACAGATCACCGGGTACGAAGGCCCCCGCCAAACGGTACTGGTGGTGGACGATGGCCAGGAAAACCGCTCGCTGCTCAACAACCTGCTTAGTCTGCTGGGGTTTACTGTCATCGAAGCCGTTGATGGGCAGGAGGCTATCGAGATGGCGACCGCCCACCAGCCTCACCTCATTTTGCTCGATCTGGTTATGCCCAACGTGGACGGCTACGAAGCGCTGGCGCGAATCCGGCCTAATCTGGCTGGCCCTCCGCCGGTAATCATGGCCCTGTCGGCGCGGGTGTTTGAGGAAGACCGTCAGCATACCCACGCGGCTGGCTTCGACGATTTTGTGACCAAGCCCATCGACCTGTCGAGCCTGCTCGACCGTATCCGGCACCACCTGAACCTGACCTGGCAGTATACCCGCCACCGCGACGTTACCACGCCAGAACCGACTGGTGTAACCGTTAGCTTTCCGCCGAAAGCGCAGATTGAAGCCCTGCTCGAACTGGCCCGCATGGGCGACGTGGATGGGATTTCTACCCGGTTGCGGAGCCTTGAAGCCGCTGGCCCGGTTCATCCCGATTTTGTTCAGATCATCCGTAGTTCAGTCGAGGAGTTCGACACCCGGAAACTTAGAAAATACTTACAGGGCCGCCTGTCAAACGCATGAATACACCTCTCGAAAGTGGTCTCGTCAGCACCATCCTTATTGTGGATGACGTGCCGACTAACATCAGTGTCCTGCACGAAACGCTGAAATATTCTGGCTACAAAGTGCTGGTGGCCCGCGACGGAAAAAGCGCGCTCGAACAGGTCAGCTTTGCCAAACCGGACCTGATTCTGTTAGACGTGATGATGCCGGGCATGGATGGGTTTGAAACCTGTCGGCGACTGAAACAAAATCCGGATACGCAGGGAATTCCGGTGCTGTTTATGACGGCTCTCTCCGAAACGATTGATAAGGTCAACGGCTTCAACATGGGCGCCATCGACTACATTACCAAGCCGTTTCAGTTACAGGAAGTGCTGTCCCGCATCAATACGCACCTCACCATCAAGCGGTTGCAACAGTCGATGGAGGTAATGGTAGCCGAGCGCACGGCTGAACTGACGAAAGCCCTGGCCGAAGTAAAACAACTTAAAGACCAGCTTCAGACCGACAATACCTACCTGCGCGATGAGATTAAACAGACTAGGAAATTTGACGAAATCATCACCCAAAGCAAAGCGTTTCAGAAGGTGCTGCGAAGCGTGGAGCAGGTGGCACCCACCAACACAACCGTCCTGATTACCGGCGAGTCGGGCACGGGAAAGGAACTGTTGGCCCGCGCCGTACATACGCATGGCAACCGCAAAAACCGGCCGTTGGTCAAAGTCAACTGTGCGGCCCTGCCCGCTACACTGATCGAGAGCGAGTTGTTCGGCCACGAGAAAGGTGCGTTTACTGGGGCTACGGCGCTGAAATTAGGCCGATTTGAATTGGCCGATGGCGGCACGATTTTTCTGGATGAAATTGGCGAGATGCCCCTCGATTTGCAGGCTAAACTGCTGCGCGTGTTGCAGGAGGGCGAGTTTGAGCGGGTGGGCAGTGCCAAAACGCAGAAGGTAAACGTCCGGGTAATTGCTGCCACCAACCGCGACCTGGAAACCGAAGCCACCGAAGGCCGTTTTCGCGAGGACTTGTACTACCGCCTGAACGTATTTCCGATTCTTAGCCTGCCCCTCCGCGCCCGCAAAGAAGATATCCCGGTGCTGGTACGCCACTTCTGCGACAAACACGGGGCCGACATGGGCAAACGCATCGAGACCATTCCTGACGCGCTGCTGAATACGCTGGCCGAATACCACTGGCCCGGTAACATCCGGGAACTGGAAAACCTGGTGCAGCGGTCGCTGATCGTATCGCCGGGCCGGACGCTGAGTCTGGGCGACTGGTCGGTGCGGTCAACGCTTCAGAAAAAGCCGCTGGCGGGGCAGAAAGGGCATCTGATGACGATGGAAGAAGCCGAACGGGCGCATATTGTATCGGTGCTGGAAATGACCCACTGGAAAGTGAGCGGCAACAACGGAGCTGCCCGGCTGCTGGACATGATTCCGACGACGCTCGACTCGCGGATGCGGAAACTCGGTATCCGAAAGCCGGGAATCGACGCAAACTAACGCCCTGAGCACTATACTCCTCATCGAAGACGATGCCGCCGTAGCCGAGTTGATCCACGATCATCTGAATCAGCTACCGGCCTGACTGGCCACCACTTCGCAGCCCTTTTTGATAAGTTGGTGGCGGGAGCCAGAAACGCTGGTGGTAGAGGTAATGGTGGCGGGGGTTTAGGATACGATCTTTTACTGCGTATTATTGAGCAGTCATTTGTTACGTTTACGATTAATGACAACAAATGACTGCTCAATCAATAATCACCATTCATGAACAGACGCAATTTTATCAGAAATACCTCGGTCGTCAGCTTATCAGCAACGGCGTTGGCCGCAGCTTCCTGCACAACCACAACCACCAAAATTACCACTCCCGAAACCGGCACGTTTACGGATGACTTCGTACTAAACGAACTTACCATCAACGATTTACAGCAGAAAATGAAGGCCGGAGAATACACCTCGGCATCGCTCACCAAACTGTACTTAGACCGGATTCAGGCCATCGATAAACAGGGGCCCAAACTGAACTCGGTCATCGAAGTGAATCCCGACGCAATGAACATAGCCCAGGCAATGGACACCGAACGGAAGGCGGGCAAAATCAGGGGGCCGCTGCATGGCATCCCGATCCTGGTGAAAGACAATATTGATACCGGCGACAACATGATGACCACCGCCGGTTCGCTTGCGCTGGAAGGACACAAGGCCGCCAAAGATGCGTTCGTAATGGCGCGGTTGCGCGAGGCCGGCGCGGTGCTGTTGGGCAAAACTAACCTGAGCGAGTGGGCCAATTTCAGATCAACCCGGTCGAGCAGCGGCTGGAGTAGCCGGGGCGGACAAACGCGGAACCCCGTTGTTTTGGATCGAAGCCCGTGCGGGTCGAGTTCGGGGTCGGGCGCGGCAGTGGCGGCCAACCTGTGCGCGGTGGCAGTCGGAACCGAAACCGATGGCTCGGTAATTGCGCCCTCGTCGTTTTGCGGTATTGTCGGTATCAAACCAACCGTTGGCTTGGTCAGTCGTACTGGCATTATCCCGATCTCGAAAACACAGGATACCGCCGGGCCAATGGCACGAACGGTGACCGATGCCGCCATACTACTGGGAGTAATGACGGGCGTTGACCCCGCAGACGCGGTTACTGCCGAAAGCACGGGCAAAACCGCCAATGACTACACTTCGTTTCTGACAGCCGGTGGTTTGAAAGGCAAGCGCATCGGAGTCGAAAAATCGTTCCTGATCGGGCACCAGGGTGTAGTTGGCCTGTACAAACAAGCCATCGAGATACTGAAAAAACAGGGTGCCACTATTGTTGAGGTTGACTTGATGAAGGCACTCGAAAGCGTGGGGGGGGCCGAGTTTACGGTGTTGCAGTTCGAGTTCAAAGACGGGCTGAACCGATACCTGGCAACGGCGAACGCGGGTGTAAAATCGCTGGCCGACGTGATTGCCTTCAACCAGAATAACGCCGACAAAGCTATGCCCTATTTCAAGCAGGAAACGCTCGAAAGCAGCCAGGCCAAAGGCGATCTAACCAGCAAAGAATATACCGAAGCGGTCTCCAAAACGCAAAGCTCGCGGCAGGCAATCAACACGCTAATGGCCGCTAACAAACTCGATGCTATCTGCGGCACGAGTATCGGTTTTGCGGGCTGCATTGACCTAATTAACGGCGACTACGATACCGGATTTTACTTTTGCCCCCCGGCAGCTATGGCCGGTTATCCGCACATCACCGTACCGATGGGAACTTTTCACGACCTGCCCGTTGGGTTGTCGTTCATCGCCGGGGCGTATCAGGAAGGGCCGTTGCTGACCATGGCTTATGGCTATGAACAGGCCACCAGGAAGCGGGTTCGTCCGGCATTTAAGCAATCGCTAATACCGGCTTGACATCACCCCATCCGCTACACTGACTTAATTACCGGATTTTAGGCTAAAACAGCTTCTAAAATGACATTTTGACGTAAAAAATAATCCGGTCTTTCATTTGCAGATGGATAGCAGATAACTGAACAATACATTCCCTTCGGGACTTGTTTCGGTTAACGGCTATCCATTCTTTTTTCCTCAACACTCGCCAACACGGCCATGAACGTAAATAACTATACTATCAAGGCGCAGGAAGTCGTACAGCACGCGGCCCAGATAGCGCAGGGTAATGGCCAGCAGACCGTGGAGACGGGGCACCTGCTCCGCGCCATTCTGGAAGAAGACCCCAACACAGTCGGATTTCTGGCAAAGAAGGTTGGTTCCAACAGCAGTCAACTGACGCTGGCCCTCGACGCCATCGTAAACGGGTATCCCAAAGTGTCTGTATCGGGCAGCACGGGACCAGATGGCCAGCAGGTATACCTCGGTAACGACCTGAACGCAGCTCTGCAACGCGCCCAGACCCAGATGAAAGATTTCGGCGATGAATACGTGAGCGTCGAGATGCAGTTGCTGGGGCTGGTGGGCGGTAGAGACGCCGTAGCTACCTTATTGAAAGACGTCGGATTTTCCGAAAAAACCCTTAAAAATGCCATCCGTGAGTTGCGGGGCAACAACAATCCTGTGAAAGATCAAAACGCAGAAGCCACCTACCAGTCACTGGAACGGTACGGCATCAACCTCAACGAACGCGCCAGCGCGGGTAAGATTGACCCCGTTATTGGCCGCGATGAAGAAATCAGGCGGGTGCTCCAGATTCTGAGCCGCCGAACCAAAAACAACCCCATGCTGATTGGCGAACCCGGCGTGGGCAAAACCGCCATTGTGGAAGGTCTCGCCCAGCGCATCGTGCAGGGCGACGTACCGGAAAACCTCAAATCCAAGATCATTATGTCGCTGGATATGGGCCTGCTGGTGGCGGGTGCCAAGTACAAGGGCGAGTTTGAAGAGCGGCTTAAAGCCGTGATCAAGGAAGTGACCGACTCGAACGGCGAAGTCGTCCTGTTCATCGACGAGATTCATACGCTCATTGGGGCGGGCGGTGGTGGCGAGGGCGCGATGGACGCGGCCAATCTGCTCAAACCCGCCCTGGCGCGGGGTGAACTTCATGCCATTGGCGCCACGACGCTTAAAGAGTATCAGAAATACATCGAGAAAGATAAAGCCCTCGAACGCCGGTTTCAGACCGTGCTGGTCGATGAGCCGGACACGACCGACGCCATCAGTATTCTGCGTGGTATTAAGGAACGGTACGAACTGCACCACGGCGTCCGCATCAAAGACGATGCCGTCATTGCCGCCGTTGAACTCTCCAGTCGCTACATCTCCGACCGGTTTCTGCCCGATAAAGCCATCGACCTCATGGACGAGGCCGCGGCTAAACTCCGGCTCGAAATTGACTCCGTTCCCGAAGAACTGGACGAACTGAACCGGCGGATTATGCAACTCGAAATCGAGCGTGAAGCCATCCGGCGCGAAAACGACCGCGACAAAGAAAGCAGCCTGAGTCGCCAGATTGCCGACCTCAACGAAACGCGTACCGAACTCAAATCACGCTGGGAAACCGAAAAGGCATCGGTTAACGAAAGCCGGACGCTCAAAGCCGAACTGGACCACCTGCGCATCGAAGCCGAGCAGGCCGAACGCGCGGGCGACTACGGCAAGGTGGCTGAAATCCGCTACGGACGCATCCCCGAAATCGAAACCCGGCTAAAGACGATGTCTTCGGAAGGAGAACAGCACGCCGGAGCCGACCGGATGTTGCAGGAAGAAGTAACGTCGGAAGACATTGCCGAAGTCGTGGCCAAGTGGACGGGTATTCCGGTGAGCCGGATGCTACAGTCGGAACGCGACAAACTGCTGTTTCTGGAAGCCGAACTGGGCAAGCGCGTAGCCGGGCAGGAAGAAGCCATTCAGGTCGTTTCGGACGCCGTGCGCCGGAGCCGGGCCGGGATGCAGGATCCCAAACGCCCTATTGGTTCGTTCATCTTCCTCGGCACGACGGGCGTCGGCAAAACCGAACTGGCAAAAGCGCTGGCCCAGTTCCTGTTCAACGACGACAACGCCCTGGTCCGCATCGACATGAGCGAATACCAGGAACGCCACGCCGTAAGCCGGTTGATTGGGGCTCCTCCGGGCTACGTGGGCTACGACGAAGGCGGGCAACTGACCGAAGCCGTGCGCCGGAAACCGTACAGTGTCATTCTGCTGGATGAAATCGAAAAAGCCCACCCCGACGTGTTCAATATTCTGTTGCAGGTGCTGGACGACGGGCGGCTGACCGACAACAAAGGACGCGTGGCCAACTTCAAGAATACGATCATCATCATGACCTCCAATATCGGCTCGCACATCATCCGCGAGCGGTTTGCCGACATCAATGACAACAATGCCGAGCTAATCATTGAGGAGACCAAAGAAGAAGTATTCGAATTACTCAGGCAGACCGTGCGGCCCGAATTCCTGAACCGCATCGACGAACTGGTGATGTTTCAGCCGCTGACCAAACGCGAAGTGCGCAAGATTATGGACATTCAGTTCAGCGAAATTCAGCACCGGCTGGGCGAGCAGGGCATCACCCTTGAATCCGAATCAGAAGTGCTGGACTTCATTGCCCGCGAAGGGTACGACCCGCAGTTTGGCGCCAGACCGCTGAAGCGCGTCATGCAGCGACGCATCCTGAACGCCCTCTCAAAAGAAATCCTGTCGGGACGCATCCAGAAAAACGCCATCGTTGGTATGATGATGAACGAAGACGAAACCGGCAAAGAAGACATCATCTTCTACAACTTAGACAAGGTCATACCGGATTTGGTGTAGTCCAGCCTGGACAGGTCGTTGCCCAGGCTTACTATTGTGGGACTAAAGAAAGCGAACGGCCCGCTGTCGCCCGTTGATCGAACCCGAAGAGGTCAGTTAGTATGTACGTACTCAGCCGCCGGGCAGTCAGTCCCGGCGGCTGATTTATTGGATGCCATCAGGCCGTGATGGCAACTTCCCCACCTGCACAGGCACATGGTCAACCTCTCCGATAGCCTGACACAGTTCAGTAAGTATTCCCCATGAATCGCCCGTCTGGACAACTTAGAAGAGAGCAAACGCATCGTCCAAAATGTATCCGAAAGAACTCAGGATCGGCACTTCTGGTAGTCCGCGACCAATGGTTTTATTGACCTGCCGTTTGGCGATCACCCAAACGTAACGATCAATCTGGCCACCCATAACCGATAAATCAAAAGCTGCTGATTCGTAGACACATAACTGTCAAAAGCTGTATAATTACTCTTCTTAAATCCATTCAACCTTTAACCAAAAATAGAGCATGGGACTTGCAGCACAGTTTGAGGACATTATTCATCGGCAGCTTAACGTACACGCGGCCTGGTTGCCCGTTACCGTACCCTATCAACTCGGCGATTACGGCTTCATCTCCGACGGTGTTTTTCAAAAAATCGGTAATATCAAAGCCGATTTCGGTGTCTCGTTTGCGGCCAGCACGGGAAATGATGCCACGCTCAACTTCACCTCCGACAGCGTAACAGCCATCGACAGCAGCGCAGGGGCGGGCGTAAGCGTCAATCCAGGCATCGAAATCAAGGCCAACCTGACCTTCAAATTCAACAGCGACCGCTCTTTCCTGGTCAAAGCGCCCGTTATCAACGTCGCTCAGATCGACAATGTGAATCAGGTAATGAATCAGCTTAAACAGGTGAGCGACTGGCGACGGAAATTCGTGGTGGTGTATCAGGTGTACACGGCGCAGAATCCGCTGATTATTTCCAACGTCGATAGCGGTACCGAAGTCACAATAAGTGGAGCAGGTACGGCCCCCAAACTGTTTAACGTGGGGGACGCGTCGGCCAGCTTCAGCCTGAAAACCAACAAAGAACTGGGGCTGGAAGTTACCGGCAAGAGTGGGCCTGTTGCACTGGGGTTGTTTAAGCTCAACTGGCTGTCAGGCAACTTACAACTACTTGGCCCCGACGACGAGGTAAAAGTGGTAGATCTCAATGGGCAGGCGCTAACCGACACGATTTAACTCGCCCCGCTATGGCCGACCAAAGTCCGCCGGGGTGCCTATCGGGCAGCAATTCGATCGCCATTGAGTTGCTGCGGACGGGTACCCCACATAATCAGACATTGTCACCCGGTGTTACGTACCTCGCCTTGTGCGGCACCCATCCGCCCGCCGAGTTTCGGATCAGTCTGGAGCAGTATAAATTCAGCCGTTACTTAGGACTTCTGCGCTACAAGTCGGGAGCCGAAGCCAGTTCGATTCAACTGGCTAAAGAAGCCCTGCAGGAAATCATTACCAAAATTTTCGAGGAAATCCCCGCTCTGCAAACCGAAGCGACAGGTAGTGACGGATGGCTTCATCTGCGCCTGATAATGACGCCCCGTGAGCTGGCCATGCTTCCGTTCGAGCTGGCCTTGACGCCCAACGGCTTTCAGGGTGCCCGCGACAAAGCGTTACTGTTGAATCCGCAGCGACTGACGACCCTCACGAGGGAAATCAGGCAGGTGGCCCCCAGCAAATATGACTGGCCGACCAAACCCCGCATTCTGTACGCCTGGGCCGCGCCCGAGAACCCGGTTCCGGCAGACGAGCACCTAATGGCCCTGAAGGCTGCGCTGTTGCCCTGGGTTTGCCCTAACAAGGCTAAGTCCGAACCCGAAGCCGACGATAGTCCCCTGCTAACGGTGCTGCCTCAAGTTAAATTTGCTCAACTCAGGGCGGCCGTCGAGGAAGCAGTGCGCCAGAATAACCCCTATACGCACATTCATATTCTGAGCCACGGCGTTCCCTTACCCGACCCGGATAACGGCCCGCGCTTCGCCCTGGCCCTACACGTGGAGCGATTAACGCTGAAAGAAGACGGCACGATGTTAAAAGTCGATGCCGTTGATGGGTCTCGGCTGACCGACGCCCTGCTCGTGGTACAGGACGATCAGACGTATTGCCCCGCTGTAGTGACCATTGCCGCCTGCGACGGCGGCAACGAAGGCACAAATCTGGTACCGGGCGGCAGTCTGGCGCACGTCTTACACCAGTCGGGTATTCCTTACGTCCTGGCCTCACAGTTTCCGCTGTCCAAGGACGGGTCGGTGCGGCTGGTCGAGGATTTTTACCCCCGCCTTCTGCAGGGCGAAGACCCGCGCACGGCGCTCTATTACGTCCGCAAGGCGGTATATCAGCCGGGTATTCACGACTGGGCGAGCTTGGTTGCATACGCCCGCTTTCCTGACGATCTGGAGGATCAGCTACAGGACGTTCAGCTCAAGGTAGCCCTGGAAATTATGAAAACGGCTAACACCTGGACTGACTTTTTGCTGAAGCACGGAACAGCGAACCCTGACACCTACGCGCTGGTAGAAAGCCGGATTACAAAAGCAATTTCTAAATTAGAAACGCTGCTGAAACGCAACCCAAATCCGGCTAAAACACCCGCCCGGTCGTCCGAGCATTACGGGTTGCTGGGCAGCGCCTATAAACGCCTGGCCGAACACCTGTTTCAGCAGAGTAACCTGCAGGAAGCGCCCAAAGACGAACTACGTAGCCAGTCCCGAAACGCGCTGGAAACGGCCCGGAGTTATTACAAGCGGGGTTACGATTTGTTGCTGACTAACCATTGGACGGGGGTGCAGTACCTTTCGCTGACGGCCGTTCTCCGGGGCAGCCTGGAAGCCGAGCAGGATCGGTGGTGTATTGCCCGGTTTGCAGCCGAGCGGGATCTGCTAAATGCTGCCGACCATGACCGCGCATGGCCACTTGGTACGCTGGCCGAACTGTATCTGCTGAAGCCGTTCACCGTGCCAGCCGAATCGTTCGAGACGGAACTGACAGCCGCCGTTGAAAAAGCCAAAACGTACGTAAACGAACTGGCCGAGTCGGAATATGCCTTTGCCAAAGAATCGACCGCCCGGCAATTCGAGCGTTACGTCAATTGGTGGCCTGAATCCCTGCCTTCGACCCTGACGAGCCAGGCACAGTATATCGCCAAATCCTTGCGCGATCATCTGCCTGCTTTCGGCGATTGATCCGGCTCCGTTTCAACAACTTCTATCCATTACCCTACTACTATGCCCCAGAAAACCTGCTTTGTTGTGATGGGCTTCGGCAAAAAAACGGACTTCGAAACCGGCCGGACCCTTGATCTGGATAAGTCGTACCAAAACCTGATTAAACCGGCGGTGGAAGCGGCTGATCTGATCTGCGTCCGGGCCGACGAAATCGTTCATTCCGGCCTGATCGACGTGCCGATGTACGAACAGTTGCTAAAGGCCGACGTGGTAGTGGCAGACCTGTCTACGTCGAACAAAAATGCGTTTTACGAACTCGGCGTTCGCCACGCGCTGAGACCGTACTCAACTATTGTCATTGCCGAAGATGGTGTCAAAACGTTCCCGTTCGACGTAAACCACGTGGTCATCCGGCAGTATCATCACTTAGGTGAAGACATTGGTTTCTCGGAAGTGCAGCGGTTTCAACAGCTTCTTACAAAAGCTATTCGTGAAATAGTGGCAAAAGACCCAAGAGACAAAGACAGCCCGGTGTATACGTTTCTAAACGACCTCAAACAACCGGAGTTGGCAGCGGCCGTTCAAGATGTCATAGATAAGGCCGCTGATTCGGGTGTCGGTCAAGCGGGTGCTCCGCCGGTAGATGGCGAAACGCACAGTTTGCTCATGCAACAGGTAGACAAGGCGCAGCAAAAGGGCGACTTTATAACTGCGAAGGCGCTGCTGGCCACTATACGGGCAATGATGCAACCGCTAAAGTCGATGGGTCAATTGAGTCAGCCGGAAGACCCGTATATCATTCAGCGCCTGGCACTCCTTACTTACAAAAGTCAACTGCCAACTCTGGAACAGGCTCTACGCGAAGCATTGGATTTGCTGACTACGCTGAATCCCCAAACCTCCAACGATACCGAAACCCTGGGCCTGTGGGGAGCCGTCAACAAGCGGCTTTACGAATTAACGAAGAACGTAGACTACCTTTCACAGGCGATACGGGGCTACCGGCGGGGGTTTAATCTCCGTAACGATTATTACAACGGGATCAACGTAGCTTACCTGTTCAACGTGCGGGCCGCAGCAACTACCAACCGGGCCGAAGCCATCGCCGATTTCATACAGGCACAACGGTACCGAAACGAAGTGCTGGAAGCCTGCGATCAGTGGCTGAAAGAGAACCCGCCCCCGGCCACCCAAAACGCTAAATCCATTGCGGATTACCAGAAAAATATGTATTGGATACTCGCCACGAAGGCCGAAGCATTCATTGGCATCGGCGAGACCAAAATCGGTGAAGAATTACTCCAGCAAGCGTATGCCATTGCGCCCGAAAGCTGGATGCAAAAGTCTACCGAAGAACAACTGGGAAAACTGAAGCCTCTGCTGGCTGATTCGCCGTTACGGTATATTCAGGCTACCTGAACTTTTATACAGGCAGCATTTCAGCACGTCTCTACACTCTCTTGGTCTGCATGAATATCTTCCTGTCCTACAACCGCCAGAACCAACCTTTTGTAACCCAAATTGCCGACCAGCTGCGAACCCTGAACGTTGGTACTTCCGGTGAGCTTTTCTTCGATCAGGATAATCTCGAATCTGGCGATGTATGGGCCGCTAAAATTCAGGAAGCGTTAGTGAACAGCGAGGTGTGCGTGGTCTTCATTGGGGAGCAGGGGATTGGTAATTGGCAGAATAAGGCACTTACAACTAATCCGCATATCAAAATTACAATCCCTGCCCTCTCTTCAGTCGTTACAATTCCTCCAAACGCTCTCCCTGTCCGGATTAACTATACCCGATCTAAAAGGGCTCGAACAGGCAAAAGCCCTCAAAAAGCTTACAATAAGCAATACTTGGCCTGGCGCGCTGAGTCATTGTTGGCACTGGCACTGGATGCATTAAGCCTGGCAGAAATAGATATTCATACCCTGAATGTTGGCGCAGAAACCTGAAAAGCCAGGGTATTTGTCTATAGCCAGATTGCTGTAGACGAAACCTGGATCGTAAACATGGCCAAAAGGAGCCCCCAAACGAGGTTTTTGAATGCTAAAGATATCTGGAGAGACCCAGAAGAATAGTAGCCTTTCTCTCGCTAACGAAGGAGATAAAACCAGGCTGGGCGAGCGGCAATCTACCGTTCGCTAAATCCCTGATTTATACCGCATAGCGTTGCTTTCTTTTTTCGTATTTGCCGCTCGTCTCGTCAGAGCAGTTTCAGCTTATGCGCAACGTATAGCTATACAATTAAGAAATTAGCAAGCCTATCCCCTTCCGTATGAAAGCCTTAACCATCAGAGTCAGTGGACACCAACTCAAAGATGAGGACGTAGCCGCCAAAAACGAAAATACTGAACACCTAACGCTTGAGCACGTATACGTCATTGGTGCCACCACACGCGGGGATGCCGAAAGCCGCCCGGAAATAAACTTAGACGACACCAAAGTCGTGGAGTTTACCTACGACGATAACACCACCTGGCTTGGCGACTATACCACCATCGATGAGATTTTTCCCGGTACGCTGGCGCAGGTACGCAGCATTGAAACGGGCGAAGACGATGTTGTCGATATTCCCACGGAGGTAGCCGTCGGCGAACCGGGCCGCAGTGGCGAAATCGTGAAGGTGGTGCTCAAACTCGTGAAGGTTTTTACCAAGAAAGTGGTGCTGTCGCCGTTGGTTCACGAACTGGCCGGGAACTTCGAAAAGAAACAGTTGCAGGGCAGGTCGGGCCTGTATCGGTTTGCCTACACCGGCAGTAAATTTGACTTTACGGACACCCAACCCGGTCCGGACGGAAAATCGACATTTGAGCCAGACGGCAAATACGTCCTGTTTCTACACGGTACGGCCTCGTCTACAACCGGTTTTTCCGACGATCCCACCTCGCACAATACCGGTTCGTTCGGCGAACTGAAAGGCACCCAGATCTGGACCTACGTAACCCAAACCTTCCCGAACAACGTACTGGCGTTCGAGCACGAAACACTCACCAAAAGTCCGCTGGAAAATGTCCGCGACTTAGTCAATCTGCTCCCCCAAAAAGCCACCCTCACCCTCATTAGTCACTCACGCGGGGGGCTGGTGGGCGACATTCTGAACCGCTACTGCGTCGATGACCCGGCGTTACGTGGTTTCTCGGCCAAAGAGAAAAATTACCTCAGCCGACAGAAGAAGCAGGACGAACTCGACCTGATCGAGGAAATCGACAGGGCGATTGTCGGGAAAACCATTGTTATCGAGAAATTCATCCGGGTGGCCTGCACGGCCAGTGGTACCACGCTGGCATCGCGTCGGCTGGATATTTATTTCAACGTCATTTTTAACCTGATCGGGCTGGCCACGGCGCAGGCTGCCAATCCGGCCTACATAGCCTTCAAAGAATTGCTTTCAGCCCTGATCGAAAGCAAAAGCGATGCGTCGGTGCTGCCGGGTCTGGAAATGCAGAACCCGCAGTCGGTGTTCAACCAGATGCTGAACAACGCCAACCCCGACGTGCTGATCAATACGCCCCTGATTGTCATAGCGGGCGATGCCAAACTGAGCAAGCGGTGGTCGGCCATTAAAGTGGTGTTATCGAATCTGTTTTTCTGGGGCGACAATGATTTTGTGGTCGATACGCGCTCGATGTACAACGGCGCGAAACGGGCACCGGGCAGGGTGCAATTCTTTTTCGATGAAAGCGGGGAGGTCAGCCACTTCAACTATTTTAGAAACGACACGACCCGAAACGCGCTGTTTCGGGCCTTGAGTACACCCGGCGATACGCTCATTCCCAGTTTTACGAAGCTGGAAAGCAGAGATTTTACCAAAGAAGAAGTCCGCAACATCGACCTCGGGCTACCGGGTGGCCGGGTGTTTCGGAACCAGGTTTCCGGCAAGAAGCCAATTGTGGTGCTACTGCCCGGCATCATGGGCAGCACCCTGACAGTGAGCGACAATCTGGTCTGGATCAACTTTCTAAGCTTCATTACGGGCGGCCTGACGCACTTACTCCACAGCGATGACAATAACAAAAACGTCCGGGCGGATGCGCTGGTGGGTAGTTCCTACAAAAAACTAACCGAATTCCTGATCCGCGACTATGACGTGGTGACCTTCCCCTTCGACTGGCGCAAAGACATGGCCACGAACGCCGAAGCGCTGGACCGGAAGCTCATTGAGTTGATGGAATTTCAGCAGCCCGTCAAACTCATCGGCCACTCGATGGGTGGGGTATTGATTCGCGATTTCATCATCAACCACCCCAAAACCTGGGGGACACTGAACGCCGGCAAAGACTTCAGGCTGGTGTTTCTGGGCGCTCCACTCAAAGGGTCGTTCCGCATCCCCTACGTCCTGTTCGGGCTGGATTCGCTAATCAGCACGCTGGCCCGGATCGACATCGGCAACTCCCGGAAAGACTTACTGATGATATTCTCTCAATTTCCCGGCATCCTGAGTCTACTACCCCTGACGACCGAAAAAGACAATAAACCCGACAGTGATACCGATTTTGCCAAAAGCTCCACCTGGGAGGCCATGCGGAAGGCTTTCGGTGATGAGAAATGGCCCGTTCCTTCTGAGGCTCTGTTGGAAAAATTCGCTGATTATCGGCAAAAAGCACTGGATTTTGACCGTGACGAAAACCAGAAGAACACAGCAGAGCAGGCCTATCGGAACGCGGTTTACGTGGCCGGGCAATCGCGGCAGAACCAGCAAACGGTAAGCGGGTATCGGATCAACAAAAAGGGCAAACAACCGGAACTGGAATTCTTAGCCACCAAAGAAGGCGATGAAAGTGTAACCTGGGAGAGCGGCATACCGCAAACGCTGCTTAACCAGGATACCGTCTACTATTCTGATGTACCGCACGGCGAACTGGCCAATGACCCGAAGCTGTTCGGAGCCATCATAGATATTCTGGCAACAGGGGCAACCACCCAACTCAAACGAACCCGGCCGGCGGTACGTAGCCTGGAAAAAGAATTTAAAGCCCGGGCCGTTTTCGACTTCGATACATCGCCGGAGGGGGTCGAAAAAACGCTGATGGGGCTGGGTTCCGACAATCCGTTTGCCGCCAGCAACGTACCGATTACGGTATCGGTCAGTAACGGCGACCTGAAGCAGGCAATGTATCCGCTCCTGGCCGGGCACTTTGAAAAAGATGGTATCCTTTTCGCCGAAAAAGTAATTGACCTGCGGCTGAACGGTGAATTAAGTCGCCGACACCGGCTGGGGCAATATCCGGGCGCGTTTGGTACCAGCGTAACGGTCGACTCAGGAAATACGAAAGGATTCCAGGGAGCCATCATCATTGGCCTGGGTCAGCAGGGGTCTCTGACCGAATTCCGGCTCACCAGTGCCGTTGAGCAGGGAGCCACCAACTACTTAGTAAACCTAAACAGCCAGCGTGACAATCCCGATAATAAAGACCTGATTTCCCAGCGTATTGGTGTATCGGCCTTACTGATTGCGTCGGGGTATGGTGGCCTGCGGATTGAGCATTCGATCCGGGCTATAATTCAGGGGGTGCAAAACGCCAACGCCAAAGTGCGTCAGGTATATGACTCGCCTAAATTCATCGATACCATCGAGTTTGTCGAACTTTACAAAGACCGGGCGCTGGCCTGCATAAAAGCAATTGGCGCTATCGAGAAAGAGGAAAGCCGGTTGCTGAACATTTTCAGGAGCGGCAACAAAATCAAACAGCTCATCGGCTGGCGCGAACGGCTGCCGGTCGATGACACCGCCGAATGGTGGACCCGCATAACCGTTAGTCAGTCTACGGACGAAGACGTACCGCCGTCTCAACGACGTAACCTGCGCTTTTCCATTTCTACCGATGCCGCGCGGGTTGAAGAGCGATCATTGACAACGCTCAACGATACCCTTACGAACATGCTGGAAGGCATCTCCCGAAACGGCAACTGGTCGGCGGAGCGGGCAAAGGCCATCTTTGAGCTGATGATTCCAAACGATTTTAAGGATCAGGTCAAACGGCAAAACAACATCAACTGGATTTTAGACAAACATACAGCAGCTTTCCCCTGGGAGTTATTGCAGGATACCGTGGCCAATGCCCGCCCACTGAGCGTCAACGCGGGTATGATCCGCCAGTTGGCCACCGGCGATTTCCGCATCAATATCAATCCGGTGGTCGAACGCACAGTCTTTGTAGTAGGTGACCCCGATCTGAAAAACCCGGCTATCCAGCTTAAAGCAGCTTTGGAAGAAGGCCAGAGAGTAACGGATTTATTCAATACGCAGGACTTTAAGGTTACCTCGCTACTGAAGGCAACGGCAGAGCAGATTCTGCTCAACCTGTTCAGTAAAGACTACAAAGTGGTGCATCTGGCCGGACATGGTATCTTCAACAGCGACCCGAACCAGCCAACCGGCATGTTGATTGGCCCGGACGACTTTCTGACCCCGGCACACATCGACCAGATGAGCAACGTACCGGAACTGGTGTTTATCAATTGCTGCTACTTAGGTCAGGCCGACGCAGCCGCCGAACAGTTTGTCAGAAATCGGTTTCGGTTAGCCGCCAACATCGGTACGCAGTTGATCGAAATAGGTGTGAAAGCGGTGGTCGTGGCTGGCTGGGCGGTCAACGACAGCGCTGCGCTTGACTTTGCCGAACGGTTTTATGAGAGCCTGTTCGAGAACTATAATTTTGGCGAATCCATCAAACGAGCCCGTAAAGCGGTATTCGAAAAATATGGATTACGAAACAACACCTGGGGGGCGTACCAGTGCTACGGCGATCCATTCTACAAACTCTCGACGGAGTCCCGGAAAACAAAAGAAGCCTACAACTTCATCATTCCTGAGGAGGCCGAAATCGAGTTGAGTAACCTGCTGCGCCGGGTAGACGCAGGCGGCTATGACCCCGAAGCCTGCGTGCAAACAATGGGTGCTATCGATAAAGGTCTCCTACAGGCGGGTATCAAAAGCGCACGAATCACCGAACTTCAGGCCCTGCTCTATTGTGCCCTGAACAAGTATGAGCAGGCGGTAAAAAAGTTTGACGATCTCTGGAAGGAAGAACGGGCCTCCTTCTCCTTTTCGACCACCGAAAAATACTGCAACACGAAAGTCAAATGGTACGTACTCCAGCTAAAAGAAAACACCGATCCCGAGTTTGTCACTCAGGCGGTTGCGGGCATTAAAAAGGCCGCTCAAGATCTGGAAGCACTAAACCAGTTTGGTATCACGGCAGAGCGAACAAACATCTTAGCCAGTACGTATAAGCGGTTGGGTATGATTATGAGCCAACCGGATAAACCAGAAGGCGATAGCGATAAACACAAAGCCAAGACGGATGAGAAGCAGAAAGCCTACTCCGGCTCGGCTTACTTTTATCGAACCGCCTACGAAATGCCCGAAAATAAAACGAAGTATTACCCCTTAACCAACTGGTTGTCCATCGAGAATGCGCTGGTACTGGCAGACAACCGCACCTGGGGCAAAACATTGAAAGGCGAAGAAAAGAAATTACCTACACTGGAAGAAGCCCAGAAATTCCTTGACGCAGAACTGGAAAGCATCCGCCAGAAGTCGCAGGAAGAAAAAGAATATTGGGATTGGGTAGCGGTGGCAACGCTCCTCTTATGCAAACGCCTGCTTGGCGACACGACCGTTACCGAGGAAAGCATTCTGGCTGAATTTAAGACCGCCTGGCAATTAGTTGGCTCACAGGGACAGCATCAGGCCGAAATCGAAAATTTTGATTTCCTGATTGATGCTCTGGGGATGGGGGGCAACAAGGCTCAGGAAGCTTTGGACGTAGTGAAACGGCTGAAAATGGCATTGGAAGTGCTGGTGTAGTATTTTAATTGTATTTACAATTTTACTATTTTCGACACGGATTTTTTCAAAAACAGATGATATGGTATCAGCTTTAGAGCTTGTTGGGGAATTTTAATTATCTGATTATCAGTCACTTTTGGATAATTCTTTCGTTTGATAGCCGCTCAGAAGCGCTCAGATGAAAGCTGATTACCACAAGCTTATGTCTGCGAAAGTCTCGGGCAGTTCAAACTAAGCTCCTTTTGTTTAATAGGTTGACTATCAATCACTTTGAATTCCCCAACACGCTCTTAAGGACCGAATAATTTACTTTTCATTCAAAATGCATTAAGCAAAATAGATTAATACCCAGTATGAACGATTTCTTCATCAGCTACAATAAACACGACCGTACCTGGGCCGAATGGATTGCGTGGCAATTAGAAGAGCAGGGGTTCACGGTGGTCATCCAAGCTTGGGACTTTGCAGGAAACTGGGTTGTTCAGATGGATAAGGCAATGCGGAATACCCAACGCACCATTGCCGTCCTCTCTCCTGATTACATTAAAGCTCCCTTTACGCAGACCGAATGGGCCAATTCCTTCCGGCTCGATCCAACGGGTGCACAGGATCTTCTGATTCCAGTACGGGTCACCGATTTTGACCCCGATGCCATTTTTGCCCAACTTGTCTACGTCGATTTCGTGGAACAGGCCGAAGATGAAGCTCAGGAGCGGTTACTCAAGCGTGTGCGGAGGGAGCGGGGCAAGCCAGACAGGCAACCTATTTTTCCCGGTGATAAAGCAGTTAGTCGACGCGTTATTAGTCAGAAACCTGCCTTCCCCGCTAAAACTGATGATAATGTGCAAGATAACGTCGAGGAGCTTTTGGAACTGGGGAAACAGGCATATCTGTCACAAGAATTTACACAAGCCCTTGAATATCTTGACCGAGCGTCCAAAAGTGGATCTGGAGAAGCATGTTTCTATCTTGGTGAATTATTTCGTAAAGGCGAAGGCATTAAGCCCAATCTGAAGAAGGCTAATGACTGTTATGACGCTACAATTAGTAAGGGGTCTGATTTAGGAAATTGGGGATTAGCTCGGATAAAAGACCGTCCCCAGGATAATCCTGCTATAGCAACAGATTCATCTAAGCTGGTAGCACAATACTATCAAAAAGCACGTGTTGCCATTGAGAGTAGAGCGATACTAAATGATCCTTATTGCTGCTATTTATATGGATTGATGTATTTGGAAGGGAAAACTTTCCCTGATAATGTCGGTGAAGCTCTCGATTGGATTGAAAAGGCCCTTATTATAGGTTATAAGCCGCTAAATATTTACAGTGACATCATACCATCGCGAAAATCCTTGATTAAGACCTTTATGGATGCTAATAATAATGATGCAAATGCTCAATTTGATCTTGGGAAATTACTCTTTAATAGTATTGAAACCAAAAAAAATCACAAACAAGCCATAAATTGGTGGAAGAAGGCCGCTGAACAAGACAACAGCTCTGCCATATATAGATTAGGCTGTGCTTATGAGTTTATAGATATTCCGCGAAATTATTCCCAAGCTTTAATATATTATAGAAAGGCTGCAGAGAAAGGTTTTAAAAAGGCTCAGGAGAGTTTGGGACGTTTGTACGAATATGGATTGGGCGTACCTAAAGATTATGCTACCGCTGAATATTGGTATAAACAGGCAGGTTTATCCAATTCTACTCCTTGGATATCTCGAAAAAAGAATAATCGTAATATTATTGTAATAGTTATTGTAATAGTTATTATATGTTTGTTTCTGCCTATCTTACTAAATTTATTGTAAAAACTGTTCCAATAAACTTACACTAACTACCTGAAAATCTACGGATACTCACTATTCCTCTTTCTCTACTTTGACAAATAATTTGAAGCATGATACAACTATTGAAAATTGGCTAACACCTCGCCAGCAGCAGCTTTCACCTGTACCCAATCCTTCTCAATATCCACTTCGGACAGGAAATAGAACGGCGTGAATGTATCGCGGGTAATGCGTTTCAACCCCCGAAACGGTTGTCCGGCTTTCCAGGTAGCGTTGGCAAAACGGCAGAATAGCTGCCTGTCTTCTTTGCTGATCGTATCGCCAACTACAGCTTTCATTGGTGAGCGTATCAGTCATGGGATTAAACGTCAGATCACCAGCGATAGCCAGGGCTGTCATAATTTCGGGCGATGCCACAAATGCGTGTGTGCTAAAGTTCCCGTCATTCTGCTTGGCGGAGTTCCGGTTGAATGACGTAATGATCGAGCTTTTACGGTTTGGATCGTCCATATGACGCGCCCACTGACCAATGCAGGGGCCACAGGCATTAGCCAGGACAACCCCACCGATTTCTTCAGACGTATCGAGCAGCCCGTCGCGCTCAGCCGTAAACCGGACTAATTTGGAACTATGCACAAATAGCCGTAGGAAAAAGGCCAGTACCGTTTAGTTCGGTACTGGCCTTTTTCCTACGGCTCATCTCACGATCCCTTACGCTGCACTGATAGTCTGCATAGGTTGGCTAAACGTGCCGAGTTCATCCTCAAAAGCGAACGTTGATCCAGATTCCGGGTTGAGGTAATACCCAATTATTACCGGTATAATAATGGCGAAACCGCCGGAGGAATTTCTGCATATTGGTAAACGGCACAACTGCCGGGCGACTTTCAATAGCTAAACCAGGCTGAAAGAAATTTTCCCAATGTGATAGAATGACAAATCGAGGCTTCAGGTAGTTGAGCGTAGCTTCAGGGTGCTGGTTTACATATTCATACGACGCTACACACAATATGGCTACATCCACAGCCTTGTGATCGGCAATCGGCGGAGGAAGACCTAATGGAACCTGGTTAGCTGAGCCTTCCAGATAAATTCGAAAATCTGGCTCTCCCTGTGAATTAAGAAAGTCGATTAGGTACGCCAGCGACAGCCCTTCCCTGTAATCACTGGCGCAGACGGGAAGTTGGGATAAATCCTGCCGGATAGTTCCTTTATAAAATTTGATACCGAAAAAATGAGGGGCGTGGTTAGAGCGAATGGGCAAAACTCGTACTCTACCATTATTACTATAAATCCAGCTACGTAACGTATCAACACTTGAAACCAGTGAATCGACGGCTCGTAGCGCTCCTATAGGCTGATGATACTCTTTTGCGGATGCGCTCATTAACCTCCGGAAACTCTCACTACCAATCAGGAGCAAACTATCCCGGTTCAAATGCCGATGATAAAGCGCTGGCACATCATACACATGGTCGAAATGAGTATGCGTGGCCGTCAGGATTTTCACCAGCCCGGTTTTATCAGTAGAACTACCCAATATACGTTGACTGTAAGTAGCCAAACGAGCCGAATTTGGAACAAGCCGCCGAAATGTAAGCGCGGTTACAGGGCCATTATTCGACAGGAATGGATCATTAAGCACCGCATCGGAGCCACGCTGAATAAAAAAGCCAGCACAACCCGAATAATAGAATCGGATAGAATCGGTTGGTTGGGTATCAATAGATACTATAACATCATGCCGGCTTACCACATCACCCAAACGCTTACCTTTTTGAAAGCCGGCGCATCCGCTCAGGCATAATAACCCAACCAGCCAGAGGTGCAAGCCTTTTAGTTCAACCAACTCACTGATTTTCAAAAGAGTGACATCCAATTAACCGTTCCCTAAAAACATTTGATAAAGGTACAAAGGAATACTATATTTGGTTAGAAGAATCTGCTATTGAAGAGCATTTCAATCAATTTATTACAAATACTCCCGGATTTTTTTAGAAATCATAGTATCATGAAGTTATATTATTATGAAGATCTTCCTTTCTTATGATTCCGAAAAGCGTGCTCTGGCATATGGAATTTATAATAATTTAAAGAACGAAGGGTACGATGTTTTTTTTGACAAAATAAATCTGGAAGAAGGTGATACTTATGATCAGAGAATAATAAAAGCTATACAAGAAAGTGATTTATTTTTATTTTTAATGACCTGTCGCTCAGTAGAGAATAGAAATGATAACTATACAATGACAGAGTTAAGATTTGCTTATGATCGATGGGTTGAAGGAGAAATAATTATTTTACCTATTTGTATTGAGAATATTAAAAAACAGCTTATACCCGACTATATCAAGAATATCAATTTTTTTACTCCTACCGGAGATGCTGCTGCCGAAGTGTTAGCTAAAGTATCGGATATTCATGAGGAAAAAAATGCCTGGGAAAAGGCGGAAGAATCCAATACTATTAAAGGTTTTCAAGATTATAACAAAAATAATCCTGATGGACGTTACAAAAGAAAAGCATTAGAGAAGATTAAAGGTCTTGAGGAGTTAGAAGACAGTGTCTGGCAAAATGCTAAAACTATACCAGCTTACAAACAGTACCTTACTGACTATCCGCAAGGGCGGTATGTTGAAAAAACGAGAGAGTTAATCCAGAAAAAAAATAAAAAAGTTTGGATATCAATTGGGAGTACAGTTACATTTATCGTGTTATTAGGTATAATTTATCTCATTTCTCATGAAACCCATGAAGTAGTACCTAAAAAATATACTATTCGAATTGCGGTCAACGATAAACAGAATCAGCCAATTCAGGGTGCAAAAGTGGTAGCTACAGGAGAGATATTTAGTAACCACACTCAGACTTTTACTAAATCAGAGTCGGATTCATTTTATTCACTTACCTGTACTTCTACAGATTCCATCGCTAAATTACCTATCACTATTATTGCTAGTTCAACCAATTACCAAGCGGATACAAGTAAAAATCCACTTGTCGATTTTTCGGATGGAAGACTCAAAAAAATTACCCTGAATCCCGTAAAGGAATTTGTCGATTCTTCGACTGGTTCACACGAAGAAATTCCCCCAAACCCCGTAAAGAAAGATTATCTGATCACAATTAAAGTAAACGATGCTCAGACTGGTCAACGAATAACTTCCGCACGTGTTGGGACAAAAGTAGGAGGACGATCACTAGTTGCTGACGCTGAAAGCAATTATTATAAACTAAAGTTACAGTTAACACAAGATGATGCAAAAAAACCCATTAGTTTGCTCAGTAAAGCTAACGGCTACATAAATAGTACCAGAAAAGTTGTCCCTGCCCAACAAAAAGCTGGTAACATCATCACCTTTTCACTAACCAAACCTATTACGCCCCCTCATTACAAAGTGATGGTATGGCTTGATGGAGATACCGGACCAGGAAGTCAGAAGTATAAAACGTTGGCCCAGAAGCTCAGAGCGTCACGGTTTGACGTTGAGGTTGAAGAAGATAATTTCCATGTAGTAGCGCCCTCCGTGATCTATTACAGGGATGAAGACGCAAAAGCTGCTCAACGTGTGAGTGAACTATCTGGATCGGGGCCTCCCAAACTAGTACCCAATAAAAATGAGCCGTCTAAAACAATAAAATTGTTGTACAAATGAAACGACTATCTATCTGGTTGTGGGCTGTTGGGCTACTGTCTGGTGTTTGTAGCTGTCGTGTTTTACCGATACAAATGACCCGTGTAACGCTGAGTGAGCGTTTCACTCAAGGCTTTTTTGACGGATCTGAGCCAATTCCAAAATTGGAAATGACCAAAACGGTTGAATTATTACTGGGCAAAAGCAATTACGAAAACCTATCCAACGTAGCGGATAAACCTAAACTGGAACAATTGCAGAATAAGCAGTGCGAAGCGCAGGGATTTATTAACATAAACATATCGCTACTACCCGGTACGATCTATGCAAAGAACAATTTCAATTTTTTTGTAAGTGGTAACGGACAGTACGCTATCGTACTCAAAAAAGATCAGTTGATATATTATACGGCCACGTTTCAGCTACTGGAAGACATCCACTCAGCAGTTGAATTACAAAACGGTTTAGTACCCATACGGTTCCATCAGCAATTCACAGGGCACCTTGCCAGCCAATCGCAGGATTTTACTACACAGGCAGAGGTAACGGCCTATCTACACATCAAGACGATTCGCTCGGGCGTGTATAGCGTCGACTATTCAGTTCCCCACCAAATTCAGGTTGGTGACCATTTTATTGGGTATTTACGCTTCACAGCCCCAATTCTTCCTCAGGCAAAAGTCATTGACCTGCGTGGCCTTCGCTTCGTACGTAATAAGTACTGATCTTCCTTTCTGTATCAGGTTAAACGCATTTAAATCAGGCCTTGCCCTACCGCTTTGTCGTAAGGGTTTTAGATCAATAAAGCCTTTCTGAATCTTTACAACTGCTTCAACACCAAACCAGCCGCAGCTTGCACCTGTACCCAATCCTTCTCGATATCCGCTTCGGACAAGAAATAGAACGGCGTAAACGTAGCGCGGGTAATGCGTTTCAACCCCCGAAACGGTTGCCCGGCTTTCCAGGTAGCGTTGGCAAAGCGGTTAAGTAATAAGACTGTGGCCGAGTAGGCTTTATTATCGACAAGGGTTTGCAGCACGTCGGTTGGTTTCTGACTGGTTTTGGCGCAGACGGCACCCAGCCCGCACTCAAGCGCATAAAAACCCGCCAGATTAATGGCTACTTTTTCGTCTTTCTTCTTAATTTTTACACTGGTCGTATCATCTCCGGGTGATAATAAGGGCTTAGGCGTTTCGCCCACCCCAACGTAATAGGCCGCGCTCTGAGCCTCAGCTATTACCACCGCAAAAGCGTCGCTTCGTAGCAGAGAATCGATGATAGTGAGCTCCTTACCTATCTGCTGATTTTTATCGCCCTCGTTGTCTTTCATACAGGACAAAGCTACAAAAGCTACAGGCAGAAGAATAGTTAGACATTTTCCTGACTGCATGACTGATTCAGGTTTCAATTAAATCCTTAACCGATACCTTCAACTTCTCCAAATCACCTTCGGTACAATCGATGTAGCTGCGTATTGCAATCATCGGTGGCAGATCGATATCATTACAGAAATTGATCGTTCTAATAGTCACCTTCTTCCGTTTTTCCATGACATAAGCACACTGGAACTCATCCCAGCAAACGTCCGATTTGCTATACTCCGGGGTCAGGATACAGACCACGTTTTTTGAGTTCTGGATGGCATCGGATATCATTTTGATCCACAGTCCACCGGAAGGAATACTGTCGCGGTCGTAGAAAATCCGAAACTCGGAATTATGGGCTCGTAACGCATCGACAAACGCCTGAACAGCTTCGGTGTGCCGGTGTGAATAGCTGATAAAATAATCGTATTGATTCGATATCGCCGGTGTGCCTGGCGATTCTGCGTTTTCAAGGCCCCGCGTAGCTTCCCGATTAGGCAGGCTTTCATTTGTTTCCTGCTCGTTCATTTCCTGCAAGGCATACTCCATCTTAGGAAGATTACGTGTCCCATATAGGTCTCTGTTCAGTACGTCTATTTGGGTCAGTGCCGTGCCTGCACTGATTTGCCCGGCCTCCGCCAACTTCTTCAGGTCATACTGTTTCCGGACATTCTCAAAAATGGGAAAGCCTTTTTCTACTTGATCATCACGATGCAAAAAGAGTTTCAAAGACGTTAGGGGCAGTCCGTTCTCCAACCAGAAAATGGCGGTATCCAACAGCGTGGAAAGCATTAGGTCGAGCGGAAACTGCCGGTTACCCGTTGCCAGCACCGGCATAGCAATCTCATTATGAAGATCATCCATGGCAAAGGTATTGATACCCCGAAACAGATTTGCCACTTCAGCTTCAGCATTTTCAGCGTTTCCCACAGGTTCAAAACAGAGAATTTTTCTGACGTTGAAACGGGCCTGTTGTGCGTCGGTCAGGGGTTTGGAGAGCCAGCAACTCAACTGATTCAATAAGTCTACTTCTTTCGCTTTAGCGAGATCAGCAATCGAAAGTCCGGCGTTGAATAAAGCCGCCATCAAGGTTCCTTCGTATGGCTCATAACTGCCCCGGAAAGCAGACACGGCCAGGATGTCTACCGCCAGGTCGTCTGGGATGGCGGTCAGATCGCCCTGCAGGAGTTGAATAACCGCATCGCCTTCCGGGCGCGGAATAATGAGTTGACTAAGGAGTTGCATAGGTGAGCAGTCCCTGCGGGCTGGTTAAGGTACAGGTGGAATAGTGGCTTAAAATAGGACTGTTTGCTGACTTGCCCACGCCCCACTTATCCAACGGAAACACCCCGCCCAATGCCGACCGTTGCATTTTACCGGCCAACACCCGTACTTTATCAAAACCAGCACCCCCAACATGACCCCGCCCCTCGCCCTTGAACTTATTAGACTTGTTGCGACGTAGAAAGTTTTGCAGGGCTATGGAATTTTTGCGTAACTAACTGAAGGACAACGAACCAACAAGTCTAATATATGTTTATTCTCTTTACATAAGTATATCTACGAAACTTGGCAGGGAAAAGGGTAATAACTGCGCCATTACACTGGAGATCAGTTATTACCCTTTTTCAATTTAACGGCTTTTTTGGTAGATCACTTGTCCACCAGTTGGAGCTCTTCCTCAGGTTTGGAAACTGGTCTCTTCTCTTCCTCTTTTTTCGCGTTTTTCTTCAACGCTGCCAGTCCTTTTTTACCGTAGGCCAGTTGGGTAATGGCTACGTAGAGTACGGGTACTACGAAAATAGCCAGTGAGGTAGCGGCCAACATACCGCCCAATACCGTACGGCCAATGGTAGCGCGGGCTACGCCCCCGGCTCCTGTGGCAATGGCCAGCGGTACCACGCCCAGAATAAAAGCCAGCGAGGTCATCAGGATGGGCCGCAGCCGCAATCGCACGGCTTCGATGGTCGAGTCGAGGAGATCTTCGCCCCGGTCCACGCGCTCTTTGGCAAATTCGACAATCAGAATGGCGTTTTTGGCGGCCAGACCGATGAGCGTAATCAGGCCAATCTGCGCATACACGTTGTTGGTCAGATATGGAAACAGCGTCAGAGCCAGAATAGCGCCCAGCGCGCCGATGGGTACCGACAGTATCACCGAGAACGGCACCGACCAGCTTTCGTACAGAGCTGCCAGAAACAGGAACACGAAACCAATACTAAGCGCGAAAATGTAAATAGAGCTGTTGCCCGCGCTGATTTCCTCGCGGCTCAGGCCCGAAAAGTCGTAGGCGTACCCGGCGGGCAGGACCTTTGCGGCCACCTCAATCAGGGCGTCATTGGCCTGACTGCTGCTGAAACCGGGTTTGGCACTCCCATTAATCTCCACCGACCGGAACAGGTTGTAGTGCGAAATGAGCGGGGCGTTTTCAATGACCTTGACGGTTACTACATTACTCAGCGGAATCAACTGCCCACCCGCATTACGGACGTAAAACTGATTCAGGGCTTTGATGTCGTTGCGGTACATAGTGTCGGCCTGCGCCACCACGCGAAATTTGCGACCATAAATGATAAAGTCGTTTACGTAGCGGCTGCCCAGAAACGTTTGCATTGTCTGATACACGTTGGCAATGTTCAGACCGAGTTTCTTGGCTTTTTCGCGGTCCAGGTCAACCCGGTAGGCGGACGACTTGGCGGTGAAATACGAATAAGCCCGGCCAATTTCGGGCCGCTTGTTCAGTTCGGCCAGGAAGTTATTGACCACGCCCTCGAATGCCTGCACATCGTCCTGGGTTTCGCGCTGCTGAATCTCGAACGTGAAGCCCGAACTTTGCCCCAATCCCGGAATGGCGGGCGGCAGAATGGCCTGTACTTTGGCGTCGTTCAGGCCCGCAAACGCCTTTTGCAGTTTTGGCACGAGCGAGTCGGCCTGCATACCCGGACCGGTACGTTCGTCCCAGGGTTTGAGCTGAATAAACACCGTGCCGCTGTTGGATTTCGACGCGAACGTAATGGCATTCAGGCCGCCGAGAGCCGTGAAGTGAGCTACGTAGGGCTGTTTTTTCAGGATGGCCATCATCTCCTGCAATACCTCCAGACTCCGGGCGGTAGAGGCTGCTTCGGGAATTTCGTAGGTCACAAAAATCCGTCCTTCGTCTTCCGTCGGGATAAAGCCGGTAGGTTTGGCTTTGAACAGTAGCCCGGTACCGATATAAACCACCACCAGCCCCACCAGGACCAGGGGCGTGGATTTGATAAGCCGCTGCACCCCGCGCGAATACGAATTAGTAATCCGGTCGAACCGCTGATTGAACCAGTAAAAAAACTTGTTCAGCCCGGTTGCTTTCTCGTCGATGTGCATCGGGCGGAGCAGCAGCGTACAGAGCGCGGGTGTCAGCGACAGCGCCACAAACGCCGAAATCAGCACCGACACGGCAATGGTAATGGCAAACTGTTGATAGAGTCGCCCCACAATGCCGGGAATGAAGCCCACCGGCACGAACACAGCCGCCAGAATCAGGGCGATGGCAATAACCGGCGCCGAAATCTCACGCATGGCCGCCAGTGTAGCCTCGCGGGGCGACATGCCCTTATCAATGTTGACCTGCACGGCCTCCACCACCACAATGGCATCATCGACCACGATACCGATGGCCAGCACAAACGCAAACAGCGTCAGCGTATTGATGGTGAACCCAAGCGGAATAAACAGGATAAACGTGCCGATGATGGACACCGGAATGGCCAGCAGCGTGATAAGCGTGGCCCGCCAGCTTTGCAGAAATAAAAACACCACCAGAATTACCAGCACCAGCGCTTCGCCCAGCGTTTTGACCACCTCTTCAATAGACACCTGAATAACCGACACCGACTCGAAAGGCACCAGATAATCGACGTCGGGCGGGAAGGTTTTTTTGAGCCGGTCCATCGTTTCATACACGCCCTTCGCCGTTTCCAGCGCGTTACTGCCCGGCAACTGATAGACCAGCAGGTACGACGCCCGGTTGCCATCGACAAACGAGTTGCTGGCGTACGAGAATTTGCCCAACTCTACCCGCGCCACGTCGTCGAGCTTTACCAGCGCGCCCAAAGCCGGATCGGACCGGACCACAATTTTCCTGAAATCTTCCTCTTTGCTGAGCTGACTATTCGTAAAAACACTATACTCAAACGCCTGCGCACTCGGCTGGGGCGGCCCACCTACCGATCCACCGGCAATCTGCAGATTCTGCTCCTGTAAAGCCGCCAGCACATCGTCGGCGGTGAGGTTGAGCTGGGCCAGGCGGTCGGGTTTGAGCCAGATACGCATAGAAAAATCATCGGCCCGGCTGAAAATATCGCCCACACCCGGCACCCGCAGCAGCGCGTCGCGCACGTAGATATTGGTGTAATTATCCGTGAACGACACGTCATGCGTACCTCTGGGCGAGTACATAGCCACCAGCATAAACAGCGACGGGTTACGCTTGCGAACCGTCACGCCCAGCCGGGTAACGGCTTCGGGTAACTGCGGCTCGGCAATACCCACGCGGTTCTGTACGTCCAGGGCGGCAATGTTGATGTCGGTACCCACCTTGAAGTTGACGTTCATACTCATGCGCCCGTCGTTGGTAGCGTTGGTCTGAATATAGTCCAGGCCGGGCGTACCGTTCACCTGCGTTTCTATGGGCGTAGCCACCGTCTGTTCCACCGTCTGGGCATCGGCACCGGTATAGTTAGCCGTTACCTGCACCACAGGGGGTGTAATGGCCGGGTATTGACTTACGGGCAAGCTCAGCAATGCCAGCACACCCAGGGCCACAATGACAATGGAAACCACAATGGCCGTTATGGGGCGGTTGATGAATATTTCTGCGAACATAATTTTCAATGATACAATGAGTGAATGATAGAATGAGTGAATAGCCTCCGGTGACCTTTCTCCTGCGCCAGCCTATTCACTCATTCTATCATTCACTCATTCTAAATTAACTTTAACCCGCGCGCCATCCTTGATCTTCTGCGTGCCTTCCGTGACGACTTTGTCGCCCTCGTTCAGACCTTTCTGCACCACCACGTTGCCGCCAATGCGGGAGCCGAGGGTCAGTTTTCGCTGCGAAACCTTGCTACTGTCGCCCACGACGTACACGAAGTACTCGCTCATCTGCTCCGTCACGGCTTTGTACGGAATAATGATTTCGGGCTTGTCAGTGCTGTTCTTCACCCGGATGTTGGCGTTCATGCCCACTTTCAGGCTTTTGTTCGGGTTCGGAAACGCAATGCGGACGCGCAGGGTACCGGTTTGCGAATCAACGGCGCGGTCGGTGATACGTACCAGACCAGGATAGGCATACCGCTCACCACCGGGCAGCACCAGCGTCAGGGTCGAATCGCGGGGGTTCTGCTTCTGATTCTGCAGCTTCACAAACCGCGCAATCTGCGCTTCGTCGGCCTGCACATCGGCAGCGATAGGGCTATCGGACGAGATGGTGTTGAGCGGCATTGAGCCGGGGGATACGGCCGCACCCATCCTGACCTGCGAGATGCCGATGGTACCATCCATCGGGGCGTAAATGGTGGTGTATTTCAGGTTGGTCTGCACGGCGCGGGCGTTGGCTTCGGCGGCTGCTACCTGCATCTGCGCGGCCTGAAGCGTGGCATTGGCGTTATCGACCATCTGCGTGGCTACGGCGTCCTGACTGGCCAGCGTATTGTACCGGTTGGCGTCTTTCTGGGCGCGGTTCAGGTTCGCTTTCTGCACGTTCAGGTTCGCAATGGCCTGGTTGTAGTTGGCCTGGTACTGCTGCGCGTCAATGGTGTACAGCTTCTGCCCTTTGCGAACGCGCTGCCCATCCTGAAAGAAAATACCCGTAATATTCCCCGCCACCTGCGGCTGAATGTCAACGGATATCAGGGCCGTAATCGTAGCCGGGTATTCGTCGTAGTACGTAGCGTCACCTTTCGTGACGGTCGTTACCGTCACGGGTGTAGCCGGGGGTGGTCCCTGCGGCTTCTCGTCTTTCTTTCCCCCGCAAGCGGTGAGAAATGCCGTGGCTATTGTAAGCGAGACTATATAGGTAATTTTATTCATTTCTCGATTTATGATGCTGACCGGGACGCCGGTCAGCATAACAAAAACTCTTGTATCAACACACTTAAACCTCAATCAGCCCCAACGCCCGCTCTACGTCTAATTTGCTGGTAATGACCTGATACAGGGCGTTGAACACATTGATGCGGGCGGTACGTAAATCGGCTTCGGCTACCGTTACGTCCAAATACGTTTTGATGCCGGAGCGGTATTGCAGGTTAATGATGCGGTACACGTCCTGCGCCAGTTCCTCATTTTCTCGCAGGGCCAGGTAGGTAGCCAGATTTCCTTTGTACGCCGATAACGCCTGCGCATATTCGGCATCCACAGCGCTACTCAGCGCGGCCACGTCCCACTCCAGCCGCCGAACCTGCAACTCGGCAATGCGGGTTTGCTGAATGCGCCGGCCACCCTGAAAAATGGGCAAAAACACCGACAGACCCACCAGCGAGTTCGGAAAATTCTGGCTGTATAACTGACCGAATGAGTTGTTCTGAAAGAGAAAATTATAGTTGGCATTGGCGTTCACCGTTGGCAGATACGCCCAGCGGTTATAGCGCACGTTGGCGGCCAGGAGCTGCCCCTGCGTTTGCAGCAACCGGTATTCAATCCGGTTTTGCGGCCTGACTAGCCGGGTAGTATCCAGCGAAATTTCCTGCACCAGCTGAAGGGTGTCATACAACGGAGTGAGTCGGGCGTTGGGCGGGTAGCCCATGAGTTCTTTGAGTCGCTGCTGCCGGGCCGTTACCTGGTCCTGAAACTGTTTGCGTTGCGCCAGGGTGTTGTTCAGCGCAATTTTGGCCCGCTGCGCATCGGTTTTATCGACAATTCCACTCTGGTACTGCGCCGTAGCGTCCTGCAAACTACGCCGAAGCCGCAGAATGTCTTCGGCCAGAATATCGACTTGCCGCTGCGTCAGAATCACGTCATAAAACGCCTTGCTAACATTGACGACCACATCAATTTTATTGAGCGTCGTGGTCTGCGACGCCTGTACGCGGTAGGCGTCGGCGGTTTGGTGGGCCAGCAGCAAATCGCGGTTAAATAGGCTCTGCGTCAGCGAAAGCGAGGCAACCGACGTGTTTTTGGTGCCAATAATAACGGGTCGGCGTTCGCCGGTGGCCGGGTCAGGAAAGATACTGACGGGCTGTTTAAGGTAGTGTGTGATATTAAAGCCCGCGCCAACCTGCGGGTACCAGGCGGCCAGGGCCGAGCGCACCGTCCGGTCGGCAATCTCCTGATCGATAAGTGATTGCCGAACGAGGGGCCGGTTTTCGAGCGCGTACCGAATGCACTCGTTCAGGGGAGCCTGCTCGGAGAGATCGGTTGTCTTTTGCGCGGTAGCTTCAGTGCCGTAAACGACCAGGAAAGCAAGCAACGTAACCCAATGTTTCATAATAGAATCGAACCAACTTTCCCTGCTCAGAACAGGATAGTCAACAGAGTGTACTATTTAAAACCCCCAACCCCGTCCTTTTTGTTTCAGATTTACCAAATTTAGGGTGAGCCATGCGTGGCTATCGTTGGTGGCTTCATTTGCCAAACCCACACCATAGCCGTAATTTCGGGACTTTTATCAGCCGCCCGGAAACATGACCGAAGTACCTAACAATTCCTCAACGGAAAAGTCCCTGAATTTTATCGAGCAGATTGTCGAAGACGATATTGCCGCCGGTCTTCACGCCGGACGTGTTCATACGCGCTTTCCGCCCGAGCCCAACGGCTACCTGCACATCGGCCATGCCAAGTCCATCTGCCTGAACTTCGGCTTAGCCGACAAATACGGCGGGCAGACCAACCTCCGTTTCGACGATACCAATCCCGTTACCGAAGATACCGAATACGTCGATTCCATTAAGAACGACCTGCGCTGGCTGGGCTTCAGCTGGGAAAACGAGTTGTACGCGTCCGACTACTTTGAGCAGCTGTACCAGTTTGCCGAAACGCTGATTGAAAAAGGGCTGGCCTACGTCGATGACTCAACCGCCGAGGAGATTGCCGTGCAGAAAGGTAATCCCGCTGAGCCCGGCACACCCAGCCCCCACCGCGACCGCCCCATTGCCGAAAACCTCGACCAGTTCCGAAAAATGCGCGCGGGTGAGTTTCCCGACGGGGCCAAAGTCCTGCGAGCCAAAGTCGATATGGACTCGCCCAACATGCAACTGCGCGACCCGGTCATCTACCGCATCAAACACGCGCACCACCACCGCACCGGCAATGACTGGTGCATCTACCCTATGTACGATTTCGCCCACGGGCAGTCGGACAGCATCGAACACATCACGCACTCGCTCTGTACGCTGGAGTTTATACCCCACCGCCCGCTCTACGACTGGTTCATCGAGAAGCTGAACATCTTTCCTTCGCATCAGTACGAGTTTTCGCG
>Ga0123337_10000620_pt1 | contig 56386 bp, 41 predicted proteins | sample frozenSSSSmetaG_FD_89792 | JGI IMG/M metagenome (GOLD analysis project Ga0123337, IMG submission 89792) | Glacier valley bacterial and archeal communities from Borup Fiord, Nunavut, Canada, to study Microbial Dark Matter (Phase II) -... | ecosystem: Environmental > Aquatic > Freshwater > Ice >... | reverse complement strand
TCCCAGCGACGTATCTTGGATCGAAGACCAATTAAACCAACGTCCCCGCAAAACTTTAGGGTATTTAAGTCCGGCTGAATTTGCTCAGAAACAGATTTATGCACTGCAAATGTGAATGTGCGACTTATGTAGGTAAATGATTCAAGTTCCTTATTCATTTTTTCAAGTTGATCGTTTTGGTTTTGGAGTAATGTTTCTGCTTTTTTTCTTTCGGTAATATCCTGATAAGATGTTACTGTATAACTTTCAGCACCTATCCTGATTATTTCAAATGAAACAAGAGCGGAGAATGTTTCTCCATTTTTTCGAGTGTAAACTATTTCAAAATCCTTCATATTCTCCGATTGTTTTAACTTTAACAGAAGGGCTTCCGTTTCTTCTTTTGATAATGACTGAACTTCAGCAAGAGAACGGCTTTCATGAAGGTACCCGAATATCAAATCAATCACTCTTTTATATTCTTCAGGATCCAGCAAATTCAATTCCTCGGAAGAACGGCCGATCACTTCCTCTTCAGTGTAACCAAAGGAACTGTAAAAAAGATTATTGGCATACTTTATTTTATTGTCTTTAATTTCAGTAAGCGACATGGCAACTGGGTTGCTATCGAAAATTTTATAAAAACGTTCTTCACTAATTTTCAGTTCTTCCTCCTTTCTTTTCTGCTCCGTTACATCCTGGGCTGTTCCCGAAATTTTAATAACATTCCCAACACTATCAGTTATTACTTTCCCTGTAGCACTTAGGATTCGGACTTCCCCGTCCGCACAGGCCGCTTTGTGGAAAAAATTATATGGCTGATGGTCTTTAAGTGCCTGCTGTACTGTTGAATTTACATATTCCCTGTCGTCAGGATGAATATACTTGAGGTAATTCTCATAGTCGGATTTAAATTCCTTCGGGGTTAAGCCGAAAATCCGATAGAGTTCATCGGACCATTCAATTTTATTTATTCGCACATCCCATTCCCAGCTTCCCATATGCGCCAGTTGCTGAGCTTCTTCAAGCTGAATGGTTTTATTTTCAAGTTCAGTGTTATTTTTGGTAAGCTCTGCAGTTCTTTCAATTACTTGTTCTTCTAACTCTTTGGTAAAAGTTTTTTCTGCATGTATATCCGTAAAGCTCCCTACCCATTTTACAATTTTATTTTCTTGATCTAAAATAGGCTCCCCTCTTACAATGTGCCATCTGTATTCACCGAGTTTACTTTTAAGGCGCACATTAAATGTGTAAATGTTTCCTGTCCTTAGGCTGCGTGTCCATGCTGCATTGATGTTATCATAATCCTCCGGATGTACTATTTCCCTCCATTCTTTTTCGCCATCTGGTTCAATGCCTGAATATTCTTTCCATTTGGAAGAGGCAAATTCTTGATTTCCCTTTGCGTCTGTAATCCAAATTAATTGCGGTAATGTCTGCGCAAGAGAGCGGAAACGTTCTTCGCTTTCCTTCACCATTCTTTCAGATTCTCTTTGCTCAGTTATATCCCTGAAGATCCAGCTACAGCCATAGTACTTTCCATCAGAGCCGGTAACATGGTAGCCGTATCTTTTTATTATTTTTCCGTCTTTTAATTCCAGTTCATCTGTACTTGTTTCATCAAGATTTTTATACAACCATTCTACCTTTTCAATAAACTTTTCAGGATTTACCAATTGTGTCAAGGCAAATGCCAATGCTTTTTCATCATCTTTAACATCCACAATTTGTTGCGGCATATTCCATATTTCTACAAACCGGTGGTTATAAGATAGTATCTTGCCTTTTGTATCTACTAATAAAATACCATCCAAGCTTGCCTCATTGTGTGCTTCCAGCAAGGTTTTGCGATATTGAACCTCTGATAATACTAATTTTTGTTCGTTGATATTAATTGCTGTGCCAATAAACCCGACAAATTTACTACCATCCCATTGGGGAACTCCTTTAAGATAAAACCATTCATACTGCTTGGTGATCGAATTTTGAACACGAAATTCTAATGAAAAAGATTGTTGCAGGGAAACTGCTTCGCCAAAGGACTGGTACACTACTGCAATATCCTCCGGATGGACTTTTTGTTCCCAAATATTCCCTATGAATTCTGTGTAATTCGGTATTCCAATAAAATTGAGCAATTCGGGATTTGCATATAAAACATTAACTTCTTTGTCTGTTTGCCAAACCCACATAGGTGCCTGGTCTGCTAAAACCCTAAATTGTTCTTCTGCATTTTTCTGCTCTTCAATATCCATGCAGGCACCGATATAACCTTCAAACTCTCCGTCTGATGTAAAACGCGGCACTCCACAATCAGATAACCATCTATATTCCCCATCATGCCTTTTTAGCCGGTATTCCATATAAAAGTCCTCTCTTTTATCAAAGGATGAAGAATAAATATCCATACATTTTTCTAAATCGTCTGGATGCACTCCTTCTGCCCATTTATTTCCAAGTTCCTCTTCCATAGTACGTCCTGTAAAATTTAGCCAGCCCTTATTGAAAAAATAACAGAGCTTATCAGTGTCTGACATCCAGATTAACACTGGGGCGCTATCCGCTACTTTGCGAAATCTTTCTTCGCTTTCTTCAATTTTTTGCTGAGTCTTTATTCTTTCTGTAATATCTGTTGAGGTTCCAATTATCCCGTTTATACTTCCACCTTTATCCGCGGTGGCTTCGATGTGCATCGTGTAGTATATTTTTTGCCCGTTTACTTCAATCTCTAGATCCCCGTTAAAAGCGGTACCACTATCCAATACCTTTTGCTTAATACTCCTTAAAATTGCTGCACTAGAAGGTATATGGATATCTTCATCCGTTTTTCCAATAATATCTTCTACTCTAAACTCAGGATGAGGATTGTGTATCCAAGTGTGTTTTAGATTTCTATCCTGGCTAAAAACTATTTGGTTGCTACCTGCAAGTGCCAGCCTGAAACGCTGTTCGCTTTCTTCAGTTTTGCGAATAGTATTTTTCTGGTCAGTAATGTCCATGCATGAACTTATATACCCGGCAAACGAACCGTCTGGGCGGAAAATAGGAGGCCCCTGCGCTAACAACCAACGGTATTCGCCATTTTTATTAAGTACCCGAAACTCTGCGGTAAAGGCAACTTTATTTTTAAATGCATTGAGGTAAAAATTTACAAATATTTCTTTGTCATCAGGATGAACCAGATCAACCCAGCCAAAATTCAGCAGGTCATCCATGGGTCTTCCGGTAAGGTTTACCCAAGCCTTATTAAAATAAATGGCATTGCTTGTTTCATCACTAACGGCAATTAAAATATCCGAAGCTTCTGCCATGGTTCTGAAGCGTTCCTCACTTTCTTTTAATTGGTTTTCTGCCTTCTTTTTATCGGTTGTTTCAATTACAGTAACCAATACGCCACCAACTTCACCATTGTCTTTTCTTATCGGACTATAGGAAAAATCGAAATAACATTCTTCTACAAACCCGTTCCTGTTTAAGGGTAACATCAAATCTGGATAGCCAACAGCTTTTCCATTCATTACTCCATCAAACATGGATCCGATGATGTGCCATATTTCTGAAAATGTTTCCCGGGTACTGATACCCAATGCCTGCGGATGTTTGGTAGCGCCCAGTATAGGACGGTAGCCGTCATTGTAAAGCTGGATATGTTCACTTCCCCAGGCGATGTACATACCAAATGGATTATCGAGTATTACCGCAACCATTGTACGAAGACTATCAGGCCAATCTTTAGGATCACCTAAGGCTGTTTTACTCCAATCTTTTGCTCTTATCAGTTCGCCCATCTCTCCGCCCCCTCTAAGGAAATAATGGTCAGAATTATTATTGCTCATGTAAACATTATTTACGGTTGAAGGATAAATTTATCTCTTGCAGGTTGCGTTAATTTGTTTTGTGACACAGGGCTTTCTTATAAAAAATATAACCTCGTAGAGCAGGGCCGCAGGCACGGTGACATCTTTGATATATTACGTTGCCGCACCGGTGGCATGTCCTATTGTCCTCCCCCCTTATAGCGTAACCAGTTGATGCTGGAATCGTTTTCCTTTCTGGTATATACTGACTGCCTGGGGTTTGATATTTCAGGGCAGAATGTGGCTTTTCAAAGTTATATCGCTGCCAGCATATATCCAACGCTTCCTGAACCTGGCTAATGGTTTGAAAGACCTGCAAGTTCAGGCACTCCGTTCGGATCGTACCGTTCAGCCGTTCTACCAAACCGTTTTGCATCGGTTTGCCCGGCTGTGTTTACCGAATTTCGACTTTATGGGCTAACAGTTTTTTCAGGCGGGCATTTTGGGCCTGTAGCGCCTTCAATTTTCGGAGTTCTTCGCGGGGCGGCCCGTGCCGTGTCCATTCCGCCGTACTTGTTTCTCCAGTTGTAAAATGTGGCCGTAGCTATGTTGTGAGTAGGACAAATCTCATCGACGGATTTGCCCTGGCTGGGCAGGGCCAAAATCTGGACGCTGGCTCCGGCCACCCGGTTTAGCTTCGCTGAATTGGCTTTTCTTCCTTGTAGACCATTGATTAGCCGGGCGGCCGGTGCCGTGAGAAACAAGACTGTTTTCTACTTTTCAATGGTTACGCAGTTTGGGAGGGAGACAGCCACGGCTGCAATGGCAATCTGCGATTTCCAGACGGTGTTTCTATTCAGTTTCAGGGCGTTGATAGAGGCCAGGTCTCCCATGTCGCAGGCCCGGATGAAGAACTGGTAATCGTCGTCCTGCGGATTAACCAGAAACCCGCCGGCATCGTGTTCAAATCCCTTGGTGAACGAGCCGATGTATGACGGGAAGTTAGCGGCAGCACCCAGCCGATAGCGGTTTTCTTCGCCGTTGCTGCGCTGATAGGCGTGTGGGCGGTTGTAAGCAACGTCGGCGGCCTCGTAGCGCAATTGGTGCGCGGAGATTCTACGGTTTTTCATCCGAAAAAAGGAGGATGTGGATAGCATCAGGCGATTTGTTCACCTAACAGGGCCTTAGTCGGGGCAGAGTGAGCGGCAGGGCAACAAACACCGCGCTATATTGAGGGAACAGTACACGTACGGCAACAACAGCAGTAAGCCAATGCCAGCCGAACCTTTTCGACAGGAACACGCTCCAATCATCTGCACGACCTATTCGTATGACTGCTCGACTTGCTCCTTCCCGCTGGTATCGGCTGATTCCGGTGGCGTTCGTCACCTACAGCCTGGCTTATCTGGACCGGGCCAACTTCGGATTTGGTGCGGCCAGCGGCATGGCTACCGATTTGAAAATCACGCCCGCCATGTCGTCGTTGCTGGGGGCACTGTTTTTTCTGGGCTATTTCTTTTTTCAGGTACCGGGAGCCATTTATGCCGAGACCCGAAGTGCCAAAAAACTCATTTTCTGGTCGCTGATCCTGTGGGGTGGCTTAGCTATGGCTACCGGTATTGTCAGTAACGTGGCTGTTCTGATTGGTGTCCGCTTCATGCTGGGCGTGGTAGAGAGCGCGGTTATGCCCGCCATGCTACTGTTTCTGGGCCGCTGGTTCACCCGTACCGAACGCTCACAGGCCAATACGTTTCTGATTCTGGGTAACCCGGTCACGATTTTGTGGATGTCGGTGCTGTCGGGTTACCTGGTACAGGCCGTGGGCTGGCGGTGGATGTTCATCATCGAAGGGCTTCCGGCCATTGTGTGGGCGTTTTTCTGGTGGCGTCTCGTAGACGACAGGCCTGCCGACGCCCGCTGGCTGTCTGTTCCCGAAAAACAGGCGCTCGATGCGCAACTGGCCGAAGAACAGCGGGGCATCAAGCCGGTCAAAAACTACGCAGCGGCTTTTAAATCGCGCGTTGTCATCGCGCTTTGTGCGCAGTATTTTCTTTGGAGTATCGGCGTTTACGGGTTTGTTATGTGGCTGCCGTCCATTCTCAATGCTGCCCCCGACATGACGATTGTGAAGACGGGCTGGCTTTCGGCGGTACCGTACCTGATGGCCATTATCGGGATGTTGAGCGCGTCGTATTTTTCTGACAAAACCCTGAACCGTAAGGCGTTTATCTGGCCGTTTCTGCTGATTGGCGCAGTGGCGTTCTATGGGTCGTACCTGATCGGAGCCAGCAATTTCTGGGCGTCCTTTTGCCTGTTTCTGGTGGCTGGCGGGGCCATGTACGCGCCTTACGGACCGTTTTTTGCGTTCATCCTCGACGTGCTGCCCAAAAACGTGGCGGGCGGGGCCGTAGCCCTCATCAACAGCTTCGGTGCGTTGGGGTCGTTTACGGGTACGTACATTGTGGGGTATCTGAACGGCACAACCGGTAGCTTCGGCGCGTCGTACCTGTTCATGTCGGTATCGCTGCTGCTGTCCGCGCTCCTCATGTTAATCGCCGTACAGCAACCGGGACCCGTTCAGCACGAGCCGGAATCGGTTTCACTGGCGTAAGGCAAACACGCTTTATCTTACCTGAGAGTAAGCAAAAGGGCTGGATGGGGCAACGGGGGGCATGGTCGATCAACCAGCAGGAATGGACTGTTTCGGGATGAATACATTCTGGCTATACCATCAAAATCACTACTTTCGACCCAGTTTCACTCCTAAACCCTCATAACCATGTCGTTTCTGTTGACTTTGCTCACCCTGGCGGCTCTTATCGCTTTTCTATCCATCGTTATCGTACAGCAGGGTACGGTAGCCGTTATCACCATTTTTGGAAAATACACCCGCGTACTGACACCCGGCCTGAATTTTAAGATTCCCTTCATCGAAATGATTTACCGGCGTATTTCCATCCAGAACCGCTCCGTCGAACTGGCGTTTCAGGCCATTACCGCCGACCAGGCCAACGTCAATTTCAAAGCCATGCTGGTGTATTCGGTGCTGAATCAGGCCGAAGAAACGATCAAGAACGTAGCGTTCAAGTTCATTGACGAAGCCTCGTTCATGCAGGCCCTGATCCGCACCATCGAAGGCTCGATTCGTAGTTTCGTGGCTACCAAGCGGCAGGCCGAAATCCTCTCGCTGCGGTCCGAGATCATCGAACACGTAAAAGCCCAGCTCGATACGCTGCTCGAAAGCTGGGGCTACCACCTCACCGACCTGCAACTGAACGACATTGCTTTCGATGAGGTCATTATGCGGTCTATGGCGCAGGTAGTGGCGTCCTCGAACTTGAAAGCAGCCGCCGAAAACGAAGGGCAGGCCCTGCTCATTACCAAAACCAAAGCCGCCGAAGCCGAGGGTAACGCCATCAAAATATCTGCCGAAGCCGAAAAGACAGCCGCCCAGCTGCGGGGGCAGGGCGTAGCGCTGTTCCGCGAAGAGGTAGCCAAAGGTATGGCCGAGTCGGCCAAGGTAATGACAGCCGCCGATCTGGACGCGTCGCTGATTCTGTTCTCGATCTGGACCGAAGCCATCAAGCACTTCGCCGAGAACGGCAGAGGCAACACTATTTTCCTCGACGGCTCAACCGGGGGTATGGAAAAAACCATGCAGCAACTCCTTGCCGTTGAGCAGATGAATACGGCGGGCGCCAGCAAGCGGCAAACACAGTAGGCAGTTAGCAGTTATCAGTGAACAGTTATCCGTGACTGACGCGGGTATTGTCTGGCGTCAGCCACGGATAACTGTTCACTGATAACTGTTCACTGAAATGACCAACTTACTTTTTCCGACCGATTTCTCGACCAATCATACAGCTGCCCTTGACTGGGTACGGCTCTTCGCCCGAAAAACCGGGGCAACCATTACGCTGACCCATGTTTACCAGCCCATGGTTGTTGACACCACCCTGCCTGGTATTGGCGATGTAGGTGCGGGTGTAATAGCCTCACAGGAACTGGAAGAAATTAGCCGACAGCGTCTGGATCAGCTTGCCGCTCAACTTCAGGCCGAGCGGTTTTCGGTGCAGACCAGCTGGCGCATCGGATCTGTAGAAGATGAAATTCTGGCTGCCGCCACCGAGTTCTCCGCCGATCTGATTGTGATGGGCCGCCATGATCTCAATACGTTCTTCGACCGGCTGGCGGGGAGTGCCGTCAGCGATGTAGCCGAACATGCGTTTTGCCCCGTGCTGGTTGTACCCACTACCGACGATGGCCACGCGATCCGGCCCGCACAGGTACGTACCATTGCCTACGCCATGCAACAGCGCACCACCCAGTCCGACGTATCGGCCCAGACCGACTCGCTCATCGAAGCGTTCGACGCCGAACTGAGAATCCTGACCGAAGACCAGCTTGATAATCCTCCTGTCGATCTGATTGTAATGGAACTGTACCCGCAGGCCGGATTTCTGGATAATCTGCTGCATCCCAACCACACGGCGGCCCTGGTCGAAAAATCAGACGTGCCGGTACTGGTCTATCATCAGCCTGAATAATATTTAACGAAATGATAACCGACTGACCGGGTAAGCTGGCCGGTCGGCTATGCTTCTTAGTGAAAACTAAACCTCGTCCTGACCATGAAAACGATTCTGTTAGCCGTCGATTTTATTCCCGTTTCGCAATCCGTTATGGCCTGGGCCAAACTGTTTGCCCGGCGTTACAACGCTGAGTTGATTCTGGTGCACGTAGCAGCCATGGTCATGCCCAGTCCATCCATTCCGGCCATTGGCGGAGCGGGTCTTGGTATGGGTATGACCATGGGCGAGGCAATGCCGCTGACTGCTGAACCCGTTCTTGAAGACCAGCTAGTCGTGCTTGGCCGGCAGCTTCAGGCCGAAGGTATTGCCTGCCGCACTGCCCTGCGCCGGGGCGGTATTGACGAAGCCATTCTGGATGCCGCAAAGGAATATCGGGTCGATCTGATCATTATGGGCCGCAGCCACATCGGTAACTTCTTCGACCGGTTAATAGGCAGCACGGCTTCCGATGTAGCCGCCAGTGCCCATCAGCCGGTTCTGATTATCCCGGCATCCCACCATCAGGCGGAGGCTGCGCCGGACGTATCGCTTCAACGTATTGTTTTCTCGACTCCGCTGGAGTTTGACGAAGTCGATATTTTTGAACAGGTAGTTGATCTGGCACAAACGTTCGGGGCATCGCTGCGGCTGCTGCAGGTGAAATCCGAAAACCAGCCCGATATCAATGATGACGCCGATCTTTTTGCCCCGTTGCAGGCCGTTTACGGGGCCGAACTGCTGGCAGTCGATCAGGTGGAGTCAAGTACCGTAACGGGCGGTATCAACGATTATCTGGCCGAAAATACGGTCGACTTACTGGTGATGGCCACCCGCGAACGGGGTTTTCTGACCGGCCTTCTCAACCCCAGCCTGACGGGCAAAATGATACTGCGCTCCGACGTGCCCCTGCTGGTGTATCAGGTAAAAGGCGATTTGTAAGTTAGGCTGGTTTGTCTCGATCAGTCGAGTTGCCGGTAGGTTCTGGCGTAGGCCGACGGGGTCTTTCCGGTTACGCGCCGGAACTGCCGGTTAAAATTAGACAGTGTTCGGAAACCGCTCTCGTCGCTGATCTGCGCGATACTCATCATATCGTTCATGAGCAGCTTACGGGCATGACCAATTCTGATTTCTGCTACAAAGTCGGAGAACGTTTTGTTGGCGTGGGTCTTGAAATACCGGCAAAAAGCCGGGGGCGTCATACCCGCCAAATCGGCAACGGTCGTCAGCGAGAGTTCGCCCGAGAAATGATCCAGTACGTAATCATGAACAAGCTGCATCCGGCGGTACGCTGGTCCATCAACCGTGTGGGCTTTGACCGGATTGGTATAGCCGAGACTGGTCAGGAAGCGGTAATCTGTAGCCTGAGTCAGGTCGTGGAGCAGCGTTAGTAACGTCAGTACCTGCCCAAGTCCGGGGGGCTGGTGGCTCAGCGCCTGTAAAGCCGCGCTGGCGCGCTGGCGCGTTGGACCGGTCCATTCCAGACCCCGGTGCGCCTGCCCAAACAACTGCCGAAGCAGGGCCATTTCGGGACGGTTCAGGAAGTCATGGCCCAGAAAATCTTCGGTAAAATACACCACCACTCCCTTCGTCATCAACTGGCTGTCCCGGTCGAAATACGACTGATCGCTCCGCCAGAGATGAGGTAGATTCGGCCCCAGAAATACCAGATCACCCGCTCCGAATGGCCGTATCGAATCGCCAATGAACCGGGTACCCACGCCCTCCTCAACCAGAAATAGCTGGTAGTGTGGGTGAAAATGCCAGTTTGGGTCGAAGTGCGGCTCTGTCAATCGCATCACCGACAGGGAAGCAGACAGAGGTTCGAGGTCTTTTCGGACGGGCTTTTTCATTAAAGTGGTCTTTAATTGACTCGTTAATAGGCTAAATTAGGGTGGTGTTGGTGAAAATACAGTCAGCTTTCATCAACAAAAGCCCTACTGGGGTCATATCTATTCATTAGTTTTGATAACTTTTTAGAGACTGGATATGAATAAGCTGGGAATGAACCTGTTCACCTGGACAACAACGATGGACGAAGACCTGTCTGATACGCTGTCGTTCCTGAAAACTACGGGCTTCGATTTTGTCGAAATACCGATCAATAATCCCGCCGACTCTGATAAATGGCAGCGTATCGGTCAGCAGTGCGCCGACCTCGGCCTGGGCGTACAGACCTGTACCATCTGCCCACCCGATAAGAGTCTGATTAGCCCCGATGCTGCCGTTCGTGATGCCGCTGTGGCCTATCTCAAACAGGTGGTCGATGCGTCGGCAGCGGTGGGGTCGCGGATGCTGATGGGGCCATTGTATTCGGGCTTCAAAACGTTCACGGGCCAACCCGCTACGCAGCAGGAATGGGACTGGTCGGTAGCGGGTATGCGCGAGGTGGCCGAACATGCGCATACCCAGAACGTAACGCTGGCCATCGAATACCTGAACCGCTTTGAAATTTACCTGCTCACCTGCGCCGATGATGTCCGGCGCTACGTCGAAGCGGTTGACCATCCCAACTGCCGGGCCTCGTTCGATACCTTCCATGCCAACATTGAAGAGAAAAACATAGCGGACGCTATCCGTACCCTTGCCCCGTATCTGGTGCAGGTGCAGGTTTCGGAAAACGACCGCTCTACGCCTGGTAAAGGCCATATCAACTTCGGAGAGGTATTCGATACACTTGACGAAGTTGGTTTCGGCGGTCCCATTGCCATCGAAGCCTTTGGCCTGACTCCGCCCGATCTCGCAGCCGCTGCCAACATTGTTCGTAAGATGTTTGCCTCGCCAGAGCGGTTGGCAGAAGAGGGATTTAACTTTTTAATGAGCGAATTGCGAATGAGTGAATAACGGGATCAGAAGCACTCCTGCGCCCACTATTCACTCATTCACTCATTCACAATTAACTTTCTATGAATATCGCTATTGTGGGCCTTGGATTTGGGGCCGAATTCATTCCAATCTACCAACGGCATCCCGATGCTACGATGTACGCCATTTGTCAGCGCAATGTGGAGAGTCTCAACAAAATCGGCGATGCCTTTGGTATCGAGAAACGGTACAGCAACTACGACGATCTCCTGGCCGACCCCGCGGTGGATGCCGTACATATCAACTCGCCCATTCCGAACCATGCTGAACAGACGCTGAAAGCACTCCGGGCGGGCAAGCACGTGGCCTGCACCGTGCCGATGGCAACGAGTGTAGACGACTGCGCCGAGATTGTGCGGGCCTGCCAGGAATCGGGCAAAAAGTACATGATGATGGAGACGGTGGTGTATAGCCGCGAGTTTCTGTTCGTGAAGGAGCTAAACGAAACCGGGCAGCTGGGCAAGGTGCAGTTCCTGAAAGCCAGCCATCAGCAGGATATGGACGGCTGGCCTGATTACTGGCCCGGTTTGCCACCCATGCACTACGCTACCCACTGCGTTGGCCCGGTGGCGGGCCTGCTGCGGCTTCAGGCCGATTACGTTTCGTGCTTCGGTTCCGGCACCATCCGGCCCGAACTGGCCATGATTCACAACTCGCCGTTTGCGGTCGAGTCGGCGCATATTAAGTTCAAAGACAGCGATTTATCGGCGCACGTCTACCGGTCGCTGTTCGACGTAGCGCGGCAGTATCGGGAGAGTTTCGAGGTCTATGGCGATAAGAAATCCTTCGAGTGGCAACTGATTGAGGACGAGCATCCGGTCATTCATACTGCCAAAAAGCCTGAACCGGAAATTCCCGAACGCACAGCGGTACCGGATTACGCCCATCTGCTGCCTACCGAAATTCAACGCTTCACCACAAAAGGCGTATATGATGCCGACGATGCGCAGCACCTGTCGTTCACGCAGGGCGGGGGACACGGCGGCTCGCACCCACACCTGGTACACGAGTTTATCTCTGCCATCCGCGACGACCGCGACCCGTTTCCCAACGCGGCTCAGTCGGCCAACTGGACGAGCGTCGGAATTCTGGCGCACGAGTCGGCCATGCGGGGTGGGGAGATTATGAAGCTGCCGGACTTTTAAAGCAGGTATACGACGAATTTTGTGGAGGACACAACGTTCTTTGCTCCTGTATGTAATCCCCTGTTTCTCTGTGTAATTCTCTGTTATCTCTGTGTTAATACAGTATCCATGAAAAAGACCTTGTTTTTACTTGTCCTCGTAGCCCTGCTCGCCCAATGCGCCCGGCAACCAGCTAAAAGCCCGCGGGATATGTCGGCGCAAACCGGTACCCCCCGCCGGACGGAAATCCTGTTTCTGGGCGACAACAGCCACCATCAGCCGCGCGAACGGGTGGCAGAGGCAATGGCTGCACTCGGTAAAAAAGGCATCAACTTTACCTATACCGACCGGCTCGAAGACCTCAACGCGACCAACCTGAACCAGTATGACGCCTTGCTTATCTATGCCAACTGGGACAGTCTGCCCAAACCGCAGGAAAAAGCTCTGCTGGATTACGTAGCGTCGGGTCACGGACTGGTTCCGGTGCATTGCGCGTCGTGGTGTTTTCGGAATTCGCGGGCCTACGTCGATACGCTGGTGGGCGGGCAGTTTTTTCGGCATGGCATGGATACCATTCAGTCGCGGCTGATCGAGAAGCCAACCTCGATTCTAAAGGGGCTGTCGTCGTTTAAGGTATATGACGAAACCTACGTGCATAGCCATCTGCGGGCTGACAATAACGTGCTGAGCGTGCGCGATGTCAAGCCCGGCAACGATGCGACCAACGTAGCCGCAGCGGGTCGACCCGATGCCGTAGAAGAACCCTATACCTGGACCCGGAATTATGGCAAAGGACGCATGTTTTATACCGCCTACGGCCACGACAACCGTACCTGGAATAACCTGGAATTTCAGCAGTTGCTGGAGCGCGGCATTTTGTGGGCAGTCGGTGACCGGGTCAAAAAATTGCATGATGACCTGAATCCGCAGCCTTTTGCCTACCGCGAAGCCCCGCAACTACCCAACTACGAAAAGCGGCCCGGTGCCCAGATGCAGCAACTACCGCTCTCGCCCGAAGAGTCCATGAAGCACATTCAGGTGCCGGTGGGTTTTTCGCTCGATTTATTCGCCCATGAACCTAACGTCATGCACCCCATTGCCCTGGCCTGGGACGAACGCGGGCGGCTCTTTGCGCTCATCACCAAAGATTATCCCAATGAGCGCAAACCCAACGGGCAGGGCGACGATTACATCGTGATTTGCGAGGACACCAACAACGACGGCAAGGCCGACAAGTTCACGAAGTTTGCCGACGGGCTGAACATTCCTACCGGTATGACCTTTGGCAACGGCGGATTGTACGTGGCGCAGGCTCCCGATATGCTGTTTTTCAAAGATACCGATGGCGACGACAAAGCCGACCTGCGCAAAACCGTACTAACTGGGTTCGGTACGTTCGATACCCACGCCGGACCGAGTAATCTGCATTACGGATTCGATAACTGGATTTGGGGTAGCGTGGGCTACGCCGGGTTCAAAGGTCTGGTCGGTACCAGTAAAGACACGACCCGCTTTTCGCAGGGATTCTACCGGTTTCGCCCGGATGGCTCTGAACTGGAACACATTACCAGCACCTCCAACAACACGTGGGGGCAGAGTTTTAACGAATCGGGGGATTTATTTGGCTCAACGGCAAACAACGCGCACGGCTGGTACGCGCCCATCCCGAACCGGTATTTCAGTGCCGGGCCGCACCTGCGCGAAACGGGCAGCCGCAACACGGATACCCATAAAGACATGAAGCCCATTACCGGGAAAGTGCGGCAGGTGGACGTTTTTGGTGGATTCACTGCCGCAGCAGGACACAACTTTTACACCGCCCGCGCCTTTCCAAAGCCCTACTGGAACCGCGTAGCGTTTGTTTGCGAACCAACCGGCCACATTGTTCACCAGAACGTAATGCGCAAAGTCGGTACCAATTACGAAGACGCCGAAGCAGATGGCGTGGGCTTCAACCTGATGGCCGGTGCCGACGAGTGGTTCGCGCCGGTCTTTGCCGAAACCGGGCCGGATGGGGCCGTATGGGTGGTGGACTGGTACAGCTACATCATTCAGCATAACCCAACACCAAAAGGAGCCGAAAATGGCAAAGGCAACGCCTACGAAACGAATCTTCGCGATTTTACGCATGGCCGTATCTATCGCGTGGGCAACAAAAGCGCGACGCCCTATACCGCCATGTCGCTTAGCAAAGATCGCCCGGCTGAGTTGGTAGCCACACTGAAGAACGACAACATGTTCTGGCGTATGACGGCGCAGCGGCTGCTGATGGAGCGTAACAACAAAGACGTAGTGCCGCAACTGGTTGCGCTGCTGAACAACAACTCGGTAGATGAGATGGGCAATAACCCGGCGGTTATTCACGCCCTCTGGACGCTGCATGGGCTGGACCCCGCCACGGCAGAACGCAGCAGCATGGCCGCGCTGAAGCATCCCTCGGCGGGTGTTCGTAAAACGGCGGTGCAACTGTTGCCCTACACCAAAGAAGCCGTCAGCGAATTATTGCAGACTAATATGCTGAACGACAGCGAACCACTGGTGGTACTGAATACGCTGCTGGCCGTCTCCAAAATGCCTGAAAGTCCGGCAATGCAGCGGGCCATTCTGACCCGGCTCAATACGGCTACGGAAGTGACCGACCGCTGGTTGCCCGATGCATTTGCGCTGGTCCTGAACCGCAACAACGGCCAATTGCTGAGAACCTATCTGAAACAGGTGGGTATGAACGCCCCGGCCAGCTCGTCGCCTGCCGATCATCAGCACCACATGATGCCCGCAAAGACCAGCGGTGGTCCCAACGCCCCCGAACCGTTGGGGACACAGTTAGTCAATCAAGCCGCCGTCAGACCAAACCAGCGGACCGAACCCAACAAACCTGACCTGATGATAGCGGCCATCCGGGTTACCGTCGAGTCGCCCGAAGTGCGGCAGTCAACGCGCATCGAAGTGGACGTGACCAACGCCGGCGACGTAGTTATTCCGGCCGGAACGCCCATACCGCTGTCTATCCGCCTGGTAGGTCCGACTGGTGCCAGCGACCCGGCGAAGGTCGATTACGTGAGCGTGGCGCACAAAACGGGAATCAAACCCGGCGAAACCGTGACCATCAGCAAGGGCAACAACGGCCCGTGGGATACCGAGTTCTGGCTCAACTCCGACCGGGCGGGTGCGTTCATCATCACCGCCACGCTCGACCGCGACAACGTCATTGCCGAGGGTAACGAGCAGAACAATACCGCGACCAAAACCATTACCTTCCGCGCGCCAGCCAACATGAGCAGCTACGTGCTGGAACGCGCCAGCCGCAGCTACGCCAGCGTTGCGCCGGTCGATTCGATCGTTGCACTGCTGAGAACGGCACAAAAGGCCGGGTCGGGGGGCGAGGCTATTGTGAAGGGTGTGGCCGACGGCTGGAACCTGAAGCAGAAAGCTACCGTGTCGCTGGCTGACCAGGATTTTCTGGCCAGTCTGCGCAACAGCGTCTCGCCCGATAACCGGGAACGGCTTAACCGGCTCTACGAAGCGTGGGGGATCAATTCAGCCGCTCCCGTAGATGCCGACGTGACGATCGTGAGGCTGAAAACGGTGCGCGAAGAAATGCGGTACGACCAGAAAACATTTACCGTGGTGGCAGGAAAACCCGTTGAGATTATACTCGAAAATCCCGACGCCATGCAGCATAACCTCGTTGTGGGCAACCAAAAAAGTATGGACATCATCGGGGCGGCTGCCGATAAGATGATTACTGCCAAAGATGGAGCTGAAAAAAACTACGTACCCAATATTCCGCAGGTAATTGCCGCTACGCCCTTAGTCAACCCCGATCAGACGTACCGGCTTAAATTTATAGCTCCCACACAACCCGGCAATTACCCGTTTGTCTGCACCTTTCCCGGTCACTGGCGCATCATGAACGGCACCATGACGGTTGTAGCAGACAAGAAAAGCAATGTGAGTAAGTAAACGTCAATTCTGTATCTTGCCAATCGGCAGGCCCGCACCAACGCCGGTCTGCCGATTTTTTTTATGAAAAATCCGCAACAGGACACGAGTAATACCATTAACGTATCGTCCGAAATTGGCCGGCTTCGGCGGCTGCTTATTCACAGCCCGGACCGGGGGCTGGGCAAGGTTATTCCGTCCAAAGCGCAGGACTGGCTCTTCGAAGACATCGTTCACCTCGACATGATGCGCCGGGATGAGTACGACTACTACGTCAAAATTCTGCTGTATTTTCTGGACCCGGATAAAGTACGCGGACGCATCGCCAACCTCGGCCCCGACTCTGACCGGAACTTTTATAAACCCGACCACAGTGAATACTTTCGGTCCGATAAGGTAATTGATATTCAGTGCTTACTGTCTGATATCCTGGCCGACGACGGCATCCGTACCCGGCTGATTGCGGCTATTTGCGGTATTGAGCGAACGGCGTTTCGCACGCAGCAGCAACTCAACGAGTATGACCCTATTGAGCTGGCCAAGATCATGATTTCCGGTACACTAACGGACCAGACGATGCTGTTTGCGCCCCTGCCCAACTTCATTTTCACCCGCGATATTGGCATTGTCATCAACGACCATATTCTGCTTAATAAACCCGCCAAACAGGCCCGTACCCGCGAGGCTTTACTGGCACAATACATCTTTTTCAACCACCCGATTTTTGCGTCCTATCAGGATAAAATCATCGAGATACCTGACAACGAACACGCCTTTCTGCTGCCCGAAGCCGACGCTAAAAGCGATGTAACCCGCTCGACGCTGGAAGGGGGCGACGTCATGATGATTGCCCGCCGACACCTGATTGTTGGCGTAAGCGAACGGACTACCCTATACGCTGCCCAGCAGGTTACGCGGCTGGTATTTGAGAAGGATTTAGTGGATACCGTGACGATTGTCAAGATTCCTAAAAAGCGCGACTATATGCATATCGATACGGTGTTTACGCAGGTAAGACGTGATATGTGGGTCCTGCTGGGCTCGCTGGCCCGCACCGGCGACGAAGCTCAACAACGCGACGTACTGCACTTTTTCGCCCCGAAAGACCTCTCCGAAGAACTTAAAATCATGCAATTCAGCCGAGAGCATCCTGACGAGCCCCTGGAAATCAACAACCTCGAAGATTTGTTTACCGGCATCAGTCAGAATGATCTCGGCGTTACCGAACCCGTGAAGTTCATTTATTCGGGCAATAACGAATTTCCGTTTGGGGCGCGTGAGCAATGGACCGATTCGTGCAATTTGCTGGCCCTGAAAGATGGGGTGGTAGTCGGCTACGACCGCAACCCGAAAACCGCCGATGCCTTTCGGGCCGCCGGTTTCGAGATTATCCCGGTGGCTAAACTTCTGGACCGCTTCGAACGGGGCGAAAGCTCCCCCGAAACCATCGAGAATACGTTCATTATGCTACCCTCTGCCGAGCTAAGCCGGGCGCGGGGCGGCAGTCACTGCATGAGCCTGCCGCTATTGCGCGATGTAGTGTAGTTAGTTAGCGAGGCCGGGAAGCGGTAGTATCCATTGGCACCGACCAGTTCGGCCAGGGCATCGTTTGTGAGCGGAAGGCGCTCGGCAGTACCCATACAGTAACTCGTTTTTTGATGAATGTACGAAATATTAACCACCTGAACAGACCGTAGTTACGGATGGTTTGCACGGCTTCATCACCGGTTTATTGCCTTTTTTGCTATTTTTAGGGCTATTATTACCAAACTCACCCACTCACCACTCACTATGCAAACGCAATCGACCAACCGTATCCTGATGATCCGCCCAGTTCGGTTTGCTTTCAATAAGCAAACTGCCGAGTCCAATGCGTTTCAGGATGCCGAACTGGCCGTAGAAACCAAAGACGTCGCCCAGGATTCAGCTCAGCGCGAGTTCGACGAAATGGTGCGCCAGCTCCAGGCGATGGGCGTGGAGGTGATTGTGTATGAAGATACGACCCAGCCACACACTCCTGATTCCATCTTCCCCAATAACTGGATATCGTTTCACGCCAGTGGTACAGTGGTGCTCTACCCGATGATGGCCGTGAACCGCCGGGTTGAACGCCGGACGGATATTATCGAAGACTTCGCCAAAAGTTTTCACGTCTCGCGTATCATCGACCTGACCCATTTTGAGCAGGAAGGCAAGTTTCTGGAAGGTACGGGTAGTCTGGTGCTGGACCGTATGCACCGCGTGGCCTTTGCCGGTATCTCGCCCCGAACCCACCCCGACGTACTGGCTGAGTACAGCAAACAGAGCGGCTACCGTGTGGTGTCGTTTCATACCGCCGATGCCAACGGTGAGGCCGTTTACCACACCAACGTGATGATGTGCATTGCCTCGACTTTTGCGATAGTGTGCCTGGCCGCCATTGTCAACCCCGACGAGCGGCTCATGGTACGGCAGGAACTGGAGGGCATGGGCAAGCGGATTTTTGATATTTCGCTGGAGCAAATGACCCATTTTGCCGGTAATATGCTCATGGTACTGGCCCGCAATAGTCAGCGGGTGCTGGTGATGTCCAAACAGGCGCACGAATCGCTCACGCCAACGCAGATTGACCAGTTAGATGATTATGCGACGCTGATACCCTTCGATCTGTCGATGATTGAACTGAACGGGGGCGGCTCAGCCCGCTGCATGATGGCCGAGGTACATTTGCCGCTGAGATGAATTAATCCCTACATTGTTTGTACATACAATAATAATCACTTACTTTTGATGCAGTAAGCCGCTCAACTATGAATATCAAAACTGAACCGACTGCCGTTGTCGACGCCAAAGACACGCCCTATAGTGCCTGTCTGTTGTTTTCGGCCAACGCGCTCGCCCGGGCCATTACGGCCATCGGCGATGCCGAGTTTGGTCGGTTCGGCCTGTCGTATTCGCACGCTTATCTGCTTTGCGAAGTAGTCGATCAGCCCGGTGTGTCGCCCTCGCAACTAAGTAATACGCTCTTTCTGACGCCCTCAACCATTACCCGGCTGGTGGAGAAACTAGAGCAGAAACGGCTGGTACGGCGCGAATCGGAAGGTAAGAAAACGCTGGTGTACCCCACCGAAGCGGGCCAAGCCCTGCGCCCTGCCATTGCCGAAGCGTGGCAGCGGACCGGCGAACAGTACGCCCGCGCCATCGGTCCCGAAAATGTCTGCGCTTTCACCGAGCAGGTATTCAAAGCCGCCCGTGCGCTTGGTGATAGTGCGTAATTATTTTTTTTCGAATTTTATTGTATGTGCAACCAAACATCCTGATTTATACATGAAAAACACCGATCAAACCGTCTGTCTGCTCGCGGGCAGGGGCAACGAGGCCACCAAAGCAATTTGTCGGTCGCTGACCAGCGAAAGCATTACGTCCATCGTAAAACAAAAAGAGAATAGTATGTCACTTCCTGCCGAGACCCACAAACAATGGTCGGGTCAACCCGGGCAGGACTTGTTTTTCAACGGCTGGAAGCTACTTTTTTAACTTAACTCCCCCTGATTTTATGCATTACGTTGTCACTGGCTCGCTGGGCCACACCGGAAAACCCATTACCGAAGGGCTGCTCAACGCAGGCCACACCGTGACTGTTGTTACGAGCAAAGCCGAGAACGCTGCCGCCATCGAAGCACTTGGTGCGAAATCCGCCGTAGGCGATGTGCTGGATACTGATTTTCTTAAAGAAGCTTTCGCCGGGGCCGATGCCGCTTACCTGATTATTCCGGCCAATTGGGGTGTAACTGACTGGCGGGCTTTTCAGAACCGGATTGCTGATAATTATGTAGCTGCCATTCAGGCCAACGACATCCGGTTTGCGGTATTGCTGAGCAGTGTTGGGGCGCATTTGGGCAACGGAGCCGGGCCCGTTGATGGGTTGCATGATGCCGAACAAAAGCTGACACGGGTGCCGGGGCTGAACAGCAAATTTTTGCGCCCTTCGTATTTCATGTACAACCTCTTTAGCATGATTGGCATGGTGAAGGGTATGGGCACGATGGGCAGTAACTTCGGCGATGGCACTGTGGTACTGACCCACACCGACGATATTGCCGACGTGGCCATTGAAGAATTGCTCAACCTTAATTTCACCGGTACCCAGGTGAGGTATATTGCGGGCGACGAACGTACCGGTGCCGAAATTGCCGCCGTACTGGGCGCGGCAGTGGGCAAGCCCGAAACGCCCTGGGTGGTTTTCTCCGACGAACAGAACCGGCAGGGAATGCTCCAGGCTGGGCTAAGCAACGAAATTGCCACCCAGTATACCCAGTTGGGGGCGGCCATGCGCGACGGTACTATGCAGGAAGATTTTTTTGCCAATAGACCCGCCCAATACGGTAAAATCAAAATCGAGGCATTTGCCAATAATGAATTTGCTCCCGCCTTCAATGCCTGATGGGCAGAGAAGTAAATTGAAAGGCGTTCAGGAAACCGGACGCCTTTTTCATGACCATTCGGTAAATCAACAGTGTGTGTCATATATTCACCGGCCCAGCGCAACGTTTATCCGATAGGCCGCGTCTTTTCGGTATCACCCAAACACAGAACACATGAAACTCTTTTTCGCTCTTGGTATTTCCTTGCTGACGCTGACCGGGGCCGGGGCACAGACCCAGCCGCAGGTTGTTGGCAATGGCGACGTTGTGACAAAACAACGCCCCCTAACGCCCTTCCATAAGCTTATTGTGCGGGTGGGTATGCATGTCGTCATCACCAAAGGAAACGAAGCCATTGCCACCCTCGAAGGCGACAGCAATATCCTCGATCATGTACAAACCGATATCAAAGACGGCGAACTGACTGTAACGCTGAAACCCAACCAGGGCTACAAGCAACAGAAAGGTGTAACGGTTACGCTGCACGTTCGCGACCTCGATCAGATCATAATCAGTACGGGCTGTATAGTAGAGTCTGACCTGGCCATCCGCGCCAGAAACCTGACTGCTACGGTAGAGGTGGGCAGCAAACTTACCGCGCCCATCGACGCCAAAACCCTGAACCTGACCGTGCGGCAGGGATCACAGGCCAGGCTCAACGGATCTGTTACCGAAGCCGATATCCGACTGTCGGGAGCCGGGAAGCTGGACGCCGACAAGCTGACTATCCATCGCGCCACCGTCCGGCTCGACGGCGCCAGTAATGCCGGTCTGTACGTAACCAGGACCCTGTCGGCTACTGCCGACGGCATCAGCACGATCAGCTATCGGGGGAACCCTACCATTACGACCCAGCAGATTACGGGTTTGTCAAAGATTCAGAAGCAGGGGTGATGCAGTTACCAGGAAGCAGCAGTCAGTGAACAGTTTTGGGTAGGCCGGGTTAAATAGGTACCACGCATAAGAGGACTGATAACTGCTAACCAATACCTGTTCACTGTGAAGACTGCACTCATTACCGGAGCCAATTCGGGTTTGGGGCTGGCTACGGCCCGCGCCCTGGCTCAACGCTCATTCAACCTGATTCTATTTTGCCGCGACGAAAAGAAGGGTCGCGAAGCGCAACGCGCCGTACAACAGGCTAATCCCGCCGTGCGCGTTGATCTGGTATTTGCTGACCTGATTGACCTCGATACCGTGCGCCGGGTGGCCAAAGAAATCACCAAAACGTACGACCGACTCGATGTCCTCGTCAATAATGCGGGTTACACGCCCTCGAAAATCGAGTTTGTCGACAACATCGAAAAATCGTTTTTTGCAAGCCACGTCGGGCATTTCGTGCTGACGCATCACCTGTTGGATTTACTGAAGAAAACGGCTGCTGAAACTGGCGATGTGCGGGTGGTAAATCTGTCGTCGGCGGCTTATCTGGGTGGTAATACGTCGCGCTTTTTCCGGCGTATTGATGATCTCTCGCCCCTGTTCGCCTATTGCGACGACAAGCTGGCCAATCTGCTGTTTGCCAAAGAGTTGGCAAAACAAATGGCGGATACGGGTATTACGTCCTATTCGGTGCATCCTGGTGCGGTCCGTACCAACTTTGGAGCAGATACGCCGGGCTTTCTGGGTAAGGTATTCTCGCTGGCAGGCCCGCTGATGCGTTCGCCTGAGAAAGGAGCGGAAACAAGTATATTTCTGGCGGCTGCCCCCCTCAAAGCCATTGGTGAGCGTAACAACGGTTCGTATTTTGCCGATAGTGCGCCCAAAACTACGCATAACCGTGATATCACTGATGAGAAAGCGGCCGTTCTTTGGGAAAAAAGTATGCCGTTTGTATAGACCATTCTGAAAACAAAAATGGCGGTTGCTAAAAGCTACCGCCATTCCGAAACCCACTCTATGAGAAATATCGTTGCCGATTAACGCCCGCCCAGGGGTATGATGTAGCCGAGGGTAGCCTGCGTGTTAATGACTCTTGATTCTGTATTGAAACCGCTGTCAGTGTCGCCAAGCGAATACAGGCCGCGCAGTTCGATCGTGAGGTGGCCGGGGCCGGTTTTCAGCGCTGCGCCAATGCCAACTGCTGCGCCAAAACCCAGTCGCCCGTCGGCCCCGTCGAGTGACTGGGTTTTGCCATTTGCGCTTACATTCAGCGCGTAGGATGCATACGGGCCAAGGTTGACGAAAAACCGATTGCTGGTGGCATCGCCCGACGCTAGTTTCAGAAGCAGGGGAATTTCAAGCTGATCGGTAGCACCCGTAACAATGCTTTCATTTCCCAGACCATCGATAAACCGTAACTTTAATGCATTGCGGGTATAGTTTATCTCAGGCTGGAACGACAGCGTACCACTGCCAAACTGGAACACGACACCACCCGTAAAGCCGATACCCGGGTCAACGTCCGTCACTGTTTCCAGGAAAATCGGATACGTAACGCCACCCCGCAAGCCAATACGCACGCCCGATGTGCTGGATTCAGCAGCGGCTGGTGCAGCCCGTTCGGGTTTGCTGATTGCCAGGGCGGGTTTAGCAGGACGTTCGGGTCGGGTGCGGTCATTCGATTTATCGGGTTGCGTCCGGCTCATATTTCCTGACTGAGCAGGGGCGGGCTGGGTACCTGGTTTTTTAGTAATGCCGTGATACTGATCGTACAGTTCCTGCTGCCGGTTTGGGTTAGCAGAGGTATTGCTGGTAGCGGGTGTTACGATAAGGCCCGGACTGGTTTTGGCACCCGTCTGGTTTTGAGCGAAACTCAGCAAAGGAGTAAGGGCAGCTATGGTGAGCAAAAGAAGGAGATGTTTCATTGACGAGACGGAATCAGTTTATGGACGTAAGATTAGTCGCTAAGGTATGTTTTTCCGTAACACGACCGATTAATCGGTCAATTGCTTGAGTTTACGGTGTATTCTCAAAAACAATTTTGGCCTGACCCGTGTAAAATAGGCATGAATACAAACCACCAGCGAACGGCCCTGATCACAGGCGCCAATAAAGGAATTGGTAAAGAGATAGCCCGGAAACTGGCTCAGAAGGGATTTGCCGTCTTTATTGGCTCGCGCGATATGGCCAAAGGCCGCGAAACGTCAGAAGAGCTTTGCCGCGAAGGCTACGAAGCCACCTGCATTCAGATCGACGTGACCGACCCCGTCAGTATTAAAAACGCTTTCGGGACCCTTTCGCAGAAAGCCAGCCATTTAGATGTGCTGGTAAATAATGCAGCGGTGCTGGAAGATCATGGCGAGGATATCATCAAGTTAAACGTCGAGATGCTGGAACGAACGTTTGCCGCCAACGTAGCCGGGCCGATCCTGGTTACGCAGGATGCGTTGCCGTATTTGCTGAAGGCTCCTCATGGTGCCCGCATCATCAACGTATCGAGCGGGGCGGGTGCGCTGAACGACATGCAGACGTATGCCCCCGCGTACAGTATCTCCAAAACGGCTCTGAACGCCGTTACCCGTCAGTTTTCGGCGGCTTTGCAGGATAAAAATGTGGCCGTTAACTGCGTTGATCCGGGCTGGGTACGTACTGACATGGGCGGTTCCAATGCTACGCGTTCCGTTGAGAAAGGAGCCGAAACCATTGTCTGGCTTGCCACCGATGCTCCCCAAACCGAAACGGGTAAGTTCTGGCATGACAAGCAGGAAGTGGCGTGGTAATAGTTAAACCTACTCTTGCCCCGCCATTTTTACCGCCTGTTCTGCATTCAGGATGCCGCCCGACCGACTCAGGCTGCTGAACAGTACCAGTATTGCTGAGCGGCCCGGTTGCCGTACCGTCAGGCTGGGTTTGTAGGTACTTTTCATCAGGATTTCTTTGACCTGCACTGCCGTCAGATTTGGGAAATAGGAGCGGAGCAAAGCCGCTACACCCGCCACGCAGGGTGCTGCCATGCTTGTGCCCGTAAAACTGGCGTATCGTCCGTTGGGAAGCGTTGAGAGGATATCTGTACCGGGCGCAAATAAATCGACTGTTTGTGCGCCATAGTTTGAACTCTGGGCGGGGAGATTTTTGCCGAGTTTTTCCGTGCTGTTGCCAACCGTAATGACATTGCGGGCCTCTGAACCGTCGGTAAACTGTACCGATGGGTAAGCGGGGATCAAGTCGCCGTTTTCGCCGTTGTTGCCAGCCGCGTGTACGATCAGCACATCATGTTGTTCGGCGAAGCGAATAGCCGCATCAACGGCTTCTTTATGGGGCGAAAGCCGCTTGCCAAAACTCATGTTAATCACCTTTGCGCCGTTTTCTACTGCGTAGCGAATTCCGTTGGCAATATCTTTATCACGCTCATCGCCGTTGGATGGCACCACCGATACCGGCATAATCCGGACGTTGTCGGCCACGCCGTCGATGCCAAGTCCGTTGCCGCGTCTGGCCCCCACAATACCCGCTACGTGAGTACCGTGAATGGCTAATTGAGGGGCGTTGTCGAGCCGCATAACGGGGCTGCCGTACTGCCGTTCATCGGGGTTGGCCGGATCATCGCCCACGGTCTGGCTGGTGCTGTAATCGGGGTTGTAGGCAATGAGTGCTTCGCCCCCCACAATCTGCCGGAACCGCTCCCAGTTTAGTCTGACCAGCCGCACATACCGTCCAAACGAACCGTACTGGGGTGAGTAGGCACCGGCGAGTAAGTCCCGTACGGTCGTGGCCACCGAATCCGAATCGACGGGAATCAATCGGATTTTCTGGTCTGACGTAATGCTATCGGGTAGTTGCGCCGTTAGTTGGCCTGCTACCTGCCAAAAGCGGGCGGTGTCGGAAAAAGCCGCGAGTTTGAGCCGGTTGGCCGCGTAGCGCGGTAGATACAGCCGTTTGGCAGCCTGATACGTATCATACTGCCGTTTTTCGGTGGGACTAAGGCTGGTTCGGTCAGCATGTTCATACTTCTTGCGAAAGAGCAGGTAGGTATGCGTAATTTCGGGCTGGCCGTATTCTGACGTAGTGCCATTGGGTGCGCCCAGAAAATTCCAGCCGTGCCGGTCGTCCACGTAGCCGTTTTTGTCGTCGTCGGTCTGGTTATCGGGCAATTCGCCTGGGTTGGTCCAGATGACATCACGCAGGTCTTCGTGTTTCTCGTCCACCCCTGAATCAAGTATACCAACGATGACTAGTACCGAGGGGCGATTTTTTAGCAGGTTGTATGCTTTGTCGAGACTGATACCGGCCACGGAGTCGGTGGCTGGGTCGAGATAAGACCACTGGCGGGCTGGGTTCGTGGCAGACTGCGCTGAAAGGTCAGCGACAAAAAGCGGCCAAAAACCAATTAGTAAGGCTAAAAACCGTAAAATCATCTGCATTGAGGAGTATATTTCCGATATAAATAGATACCCTACCTAACGAAGAATTCTATGGAATCTGAAATGGCTTTTCTGGCCTGTTTGTTTCTGGTCGGTTTTGTATATGCCTCCGTCGGCCACGGCGGGGCCAGCGGGTACCTGGCTATGATGGCCTTGTTTGGCGTGTCGCCCATGCTGATGAAACCGTCGGCCCTGCTGCTCAATCTGTTCGTGTCGTCGGTGTCATTCATCCAGTTTTACCGGGCGGGCTATTTCCGGTGGGAAAAATTCTGGCCCTTTGCCGGGGCCAGTATCCCGCTGGCGTTTGTGGGTGCCCTGATTCCGCTCAGCGACACGTTTTACCGCAAACTGCTGGCCGTTTGTCTGCTGCTTGTCATTGTCAGAATGCTCTGGACCATACGCGGGCGGCAGGAAGAATCGCGGCCTATTCCGCTGGGGGCGGGGCTGCTGACGGGGGGCGTGATTGGGTTACTGTCGGGCATGATTGGCATTGGCGGAGGCATCATCCTCAGTCCCATCATGCTGATTTTTAAGTGGGCGCGACTCAAAGAAGTAGCCGCTACCTCGGCCCTGTTCATCTTCGTCAACTCGCTGTCGGGGCTGTTTGGCCTGTTGAGCCGGGGCTACGCGCCAGAGCCGTCACTCTACGGCTGGATTGGTGCGGCTTTTGCCGGTGGTATCCTGGGTGGGTATTTTGGCAGCCACCGGTTTAACGTACCGACGCTGCGGTACCTGCTGGCCGCTGGCGTGGGTGTAGCGTGCGTGAAGCTGATTTTTACGTGAACATTTCCTTATGATACACCACTCCCAAACCGCGCAGGGTCGGTTTATTGGTGGCCGGGTCAACCACAACGCAGCTAATCTCAGCGGTGTGCCTGCGCGTGTCAATGCTGCGGCATTCAAAGCGGGCTTCGTACTCCACATCGGGGTACATAGGCCGGACAAACTCCAGCATTTGCGAGAGGTGAACCCCCCCCGTACCACCAAAGTTGCGGCCAAATACCCGCGCAAAGACGCTGGCACTCAGCATTCCGTGCATGATGGGCCGCTTAAAGAGCGTATTAGCCGCGTAGACCGGGTCGAGGTGCAGCGGATTATCGTCGCCGGTCAGTTCGGCAAAGGTTCGAACGTCATCCTGCGAGAAATGATAGATATAGGTGAAGGTTTCGCCGACAGTCATGGAGTTAATTGCGAATGAGTGAATGAGCCAATGAGTGAATAACCCCCGGCGGAGACCAGGATGTGTCAATACTATTCATTAATTCGCTCATTCACCAATTCACCATTTAATCAGGGTTGATGCCCAGGTGAAGCCGCTGCCAAATGCGGCCATGCAAATTACGTTATCCGGCTGGATTTTACCGGCTTCCCAGCGTTCGCTCAGCGCAATGGGTATGGAGGCCGAGGTGGTGTTGCCGTAGTGCTGAATATTATTCCAGAGTTTTTCGTCAGGGATATTCATACGCCTTTGTACGTATTCCAGAATGCGCAGGTTAGCCTGATGCAGGATAAACACATCGACATCATCCAGAGTCAGGCCGTTGGCGGCTACAGCTTCCCGCATGACGGCGGGGAATTTCTCAAACGCTTTTTTGATAACCAGAAACCCTTTAAAAATGCCTGTAAACAGATAGGGTGATTCAAATGGGCCGGGGTTGGGATGCACGTACTCGCCGTCGAGATAGTCGGGTTTGTATTTTTTGAAATGATAGTTGCCGTGACTGCCGGGATTGATGATACTTAGCTCTTCGGCGTGGGTACCGTCGGCATGGAGGTGGGTGGAGAGAATGCCGCGCCCCGGTTCGTCGGTAGGTTGTAGGACTATAGCCCCGGCCCCGTCGGCGAAGAGTACGGCTACGTCGCGCCCGCGTGGGCTGAAGTCGAGGTTGCACGACTGCCGCTCGGCTCCTACCACCAAAATATTTTTATACGTACCGGTTTTGATGAATTTATCGGCCACCGACAAGGCATACAGAAATCCCGAACATTGATTCCTGACATCGAGCGCACCAATCTCCCCGCCCGTAATGCCGAGTTCACGCTGGAGCAGCACTCCGCAGCCGGGAATGAGGTAGTCAGCACTCATGGTGGCAAAAACAATGAAATCGATGTCGTTGGGTGTAATGCCCGCCCGGTCAATGGCAATACGGGCGGCAGCGGCTCCCATCGTGGTAGTAGTCTCCTCGCCCGACTGGGCGTAGCGTCGTTCAAGAATACCGGTTCGTTCGTCAATCCAGGCGGGGGTAATGTCCATGCCGGGGGCCAGTTCGTCGTTCGTGACAATCCGTTCGGGTAGGTAATGGCCTACGCCGGCAATTTGGGAATTCAGCATGTAAAAGGTATCGTGATGGTCAGGGTGCTAATGTATATCTGCATAGTTAACGTTTTTAGCGGTTGTTTGTCCGGTAGGATGGGGTAATAAAAACCGAAGCAGCCTCGCCAATGGCCAGACTGCTTCGGTTTTTTGTGTTAGCGCTTGTTTGTCAAACGTGCATTCGTGAGCTATAACGGATTCTGAACGATGGCTTTATTCGCGTTCATTTCCCGGCGTGGCATCAAAAACTCCCACTGCTTGTCGCCCGCCGGCACGTCGAACAGCACGGCGGCAGCGGGGTTGTGGTTGGCTCCGTTGCGGTTCAGAGGCAGATTCAGGCGTTTGAGGTCCAGAAACCGGTGCCCTTCTCCCCATAGTTCGATTCGCCTGTAAAACAGAATTTCGTCGATTAGTTTGGTACCCGTGCTGGTTGAGAGTTTATAGGCTGCATCGCGTTTGCTGGTCAGATCAAATAGCACTTTAGCCGCATCTGCATCCTTACCTAAACGAGCCTGCGCTTCGGCTTCGATGAGGTACATCTCTGCCGCCCGCATATATGGAATATCGCCCTGTGCACTGGTCGAGGGCGTGCCTGGCAGGCGGAACTTCTGGTTCATGTACGGCACCCGCACCCCGCCCGGTGGCGTAATGGCGTTGGCTGCTGTAGGCGTTTTAACCCAAAGTTTAGCCCGTACGTCTGTGGCTGGAATCTGGTTATATAGCAATACGTTGATCGCCTTGGGCGTCAGCCGAATGTTCGACGAATTGTAGTTATCCGAGATGTACGAGTGGTATGCGCCAAAAAATTCCGACTGGTCTTCCACGTGGTCAAATCCCCACATCCACTCCGGGTTGGTTACGTCGGAGAATCCGTCGAGATACTGCACGTCAGACATGGGGCTGTAGCCTTTGCGGGCGTCGGTGGTAAATCCGACGGCAGCGGCCCAGTTCTGTTGCACCAGGGCCACGCGGGCCTGTAAACCTTTAATCACGCTCAGGTTAATGTGCGACTTGTACGGGCGTGCCACCGTGAGCAACATGGCCGCATCGGCCAGGTCTTTGTTGATCTGCGTATACACTTCCTCCACCGTGTTGCGGGGCAGGCCCTCGGTAGTGGGCACCAGTACCAGCGGAACGGCTAATTGCGCGTTGGGCTTGGTGGCGGCATCGTAGCGTTTGCCGTAAAGCTGCACTAAATTGAAGTACGAGAAAGCCCGCAACCCCAGCGCTTCTCCTTTGATCTGATCGCGTTCGGCCTGCGTACCGGTGGCTTTGTCGATGCTGGTAATGGCAATATTAGCGTTGCCGATGATCCGGTAGTACAACTGATAGGCAAATTCCGGCAGCGTGCCCACGTCTGAGCGGTGGCTAATCCAGCGTTGCTCGTTGAAGTGACCGGTGTTAGACGTGTTACCAAATACCACGTCTTCGCCCATTACATCCATGATAATCATCATGGCGGGGTGGCCAAAATACGTCTGAAGACTTAAGTAGCGCACGATCATAGCACGATAGATACCGTTGATGGCCGCCGATGCGTTCTTGGTCGTGGCGAAGGCTGACTGAGCATCGACGCTCGACGTCGGAACGGTGTCTAAGTAATCATCTTTGCAGGCCGCCGTGATCAGACCGAGGGCAATCAGAGCGGTTAGAAATCTTTTTTTCATGGAGTATTGCTGATTAAAGAGTGAAAGAAACGCCGAGTACGATGTTTTTGGCTACGCTGAAGACGTTATCGGTGGTGCCGGCAAAGGTCTGCTGTACGTTCATGCCCTTGCGTTTCGAGAGAATCAGGAAGTTTTCAGCACTGACATAGATCTGCGCATTGTTCAGAAACAGCCGTTTGGCCGTCACGCCTGGCAGACTGTACGACAGCGTCACGTTGCGCACGTTCAGGTAGCTGGCGTCGGTAAGCCAGCGGTCGGATGCCGCGTCGAAGTCGGCGGTACGGCCTGCGTCTAAGCGGGGCACATTGGTGATGTCGCCGGGTTGCTTCCAGCGTTGCAGAATATCGACTTGTTTGGCACTGCCATACCCGCCCGAACTCATCAGACTGGCGTAGGCTCCGTCATACACTTTACCGCCCAACTGATAGACGAACAGGGCCGACAGCGAGAATCCTTTGAACCGGAATGTATTGGTGAAGCCGCCCGATATGGCCGGAATTGCCGTACCGTTGTAGTGAAAGCGGGCATTGTTGACGCTTGTGGTCAGCGTATCGCCGGTTTCCGTCACGCGGGTGTTGGCCGCCACGAACTTATCGGCCCGGTACTGTACCTCGCCCGTTTGTGGGTTGACGCCCTGGAAATCGCGCAGCCAGAAATCGTAAATCGACCGGCCTACCGCGAGTTTTTTGGTGCCGTTGATAATCTCCGGGTTCTCAGCGGGCATCTTCGTGATCTTGTTTTTCAGGTGCGTCGCGTTGAGGTCAATGCGCCAGGTGAAGTCTTTGGTCCGAATGGGTTCGAGACCCAGTTCAATTTCGATACCCCGGTTGTACATCGTGCCGATGTTGCGCGTAACGGAACTGATACCTGCCGACAGCGGCAATGGCACGTCGAAAATCAGGTTGGCCGACTGCCGATTGAAATACTCGACCGTACCCGTAACCCGGTTCTTGAACAGCCCAAATTCCAGGGCTACGTCGAACGAATTACTTGATTCCCAGGCCAGGTTCCGGTTGCCCAGACTTGCCTGCAAAATACCCGCTTCCGAGGCATTGTTGAAGTTGAGGTTGTAGAGCGGCTGCCAGGCGTAATAGCCAATAGTGTTATCAGCAGCGTCCTGTGCCGTAATGCCACCACCGTCGTTGCCGGTCTGACCGTATGACCCCCGCAGTTTGAAGGCGCTGATGGTGGGGATATTTCGCAGAAACTCTTCCTGATCCAAACGCCATGCACCACTCACGGAGTAGAACGTTCCCCAGCGCGAATCTTTGTAAAACTTACTCGTACCGTCGCGCCGGACCGACGCGGAGAGGAAATACTTCTGGTTGTAGTCGTAGTTGATCCGCGAGAAAAAACCCTCGATACGCCGGATATTGTACTCCGACGACAGATTGGTGGTCGTCGTGAAGTTGATTAACTCGACGTTACCGTCCAGAATTTGCTGCGACCGTGACCCGGTCAGGTTGTTGTCGGTGGTATGGAAGTTCTCATGGCCCAGCAGAACGTCAAACGTGTGGCTGCCAACCACTTTGTTATAGTTCAGCAACTGGTTGAGGTTGTACCCCATAATGTTCTGGAACGTTCCCGTGGCCCGGCCCGCTGGAGCACCGTCGCCAATGATGGGGTTACCGTAGACCACAGTGTTGGTATTGGTAATGTCGGTACCGAAGTTGGCCGTGAATTTGAAGTCCTTTAAGAACGAAACCTCGCCATAGACCCGCGCTCCCAGCACGTTCCGACGGAAGAAATTCTGGTTCAACTGGGTTTCGGCAACCGCGTGTCGACCACCATACTGCGGACGGTTGGGCAGGCCCAGGGCACTCAGGTTGCCAAAATCGTACTGTCGGTTACCGTTAGGCAGGGTCAGAAACTGACCCGGATTGGCGGGGTCGTAGGCATAGACCGGGTAAATAGGACCGATACCCCGCGAAAAGAAGAACGGGTTAACAAAGGTTGTGCCGCCCGCAGCCGGTACGTCGGCCTGATTAGACTTAATGAACGTTGCCGATAGGTTGGCTCCGGTCTTGAACCAGGGCTTCATCTGCGTATTGATGTTAAGCCGCCCTGTATAACGTTCGTAGTCGGAGCGAATCAGAAAGCCCTTGTCGTTCAGGTAGGACAGCGATAGAAAGTAATCGGTCTTGTCCTGCCCGCCCGAAAAACTTGCGTTCATCTCGTCTCGGTTGCCCTGCCGGGTCAGGGGCTTCTCCCAGTTCAGGTCATCCGGTGAGTACAGTAGCTTGGCGTTGGGGTTCAGCTTGCCATCGGTACCGACCAGCTGATTGTCCGGTACATTATAGATATTGTAACCGACCAGACTAACCAGACGGTTGGTAGCATCGGCATTGGCCGCCGACAGCGAGAGTGGATTGGTTGTTCGATATGCAACGCTATTGCGGTAAGTCTCCCACATGAGCGGATAATACTGAGTCGCGTCCACGCGCTCGTACTCCTGTAGTCCGCGCGAACTGAACCCTTTCGTATACCGAATATTGATACTGCTGCGGTTTTTCTGGCCTTTCTTGGTAGTTACAACTACCACACCGTTGGCGGCCCGCGCTCCGTACAGAGCCGTTGATGCGGCATCTTTCAGGATCGAAATGCTTTCGATGTCATTGGGGTTCAGCGTGGCAATGTCGGCCGTGTAGGGAATTCCGTCCACGACGTAAAGCGGGTTGCTGCCCGACGAAATAGAGCCAAAGCCCCGAATGCGGATGTCGGGTGCGGCACCGGGCTGTCCGCTGCCCGCCGTTGTCTGCACGCCCGGTGCTGCTCCAGCAATAGCCTGAACGATATTGTTAACGGGACGGTCCTGAATCTGAGCCGTCGAGATTGTACCCGCCGACCCCGTAAATGACGACCGTTTGGCCGTACCGAATGTGGTTACGACTACTTCGTCTAAGTTAGACGCCGACGCATTGAGCTGCACCGCAATGGAGGACTGATTGCCAACGGTCACTTCTTTTGACGAATAGCCAACAAAGCTGAACACCAGCCGACTGTTGGCAGGCACGTCAATGCGGTAGTTTCCGGTGGCGTCGGTGGTTGTGCCAACGGTCGTTCCCTTGACCACCACGCTGACGCCCGGTAGGTCGGACCCATCATCGGCGGTGACTTTTCCACTCACTAACCGGCCCTGCGCGAAGGCGGTGTGGGTGACGAAGCAAACGAGAAGCAAGTAAAGAACCCGTAGAGTTTTTTGCATGATTGTTAAATTTGGATTAAGACTACTGCAATATATCATACACGATTTTAAGGATAAATCTCAGAATCAGATAATATGGTTATTCCTGTATATAGGCCAATAAAATATTGAATTAGTTTGATTTTTGCGCATATATATTTGAAAGAAGGTTCTTTTTTAGCAGAAAAATATGGCTAAATGCTTTTATGGTGTTTCTATGCAGATTATAACTTTTTTTATATTTGGTAAACTAAGGGTCATAAAAAAAACCTCCCCGTTCGCGGGAGGTTTTTTTTATGAAACATTCTGCTGATTGACTCTACTGCCGGAACGAGAAACCAAGCCGTCTGTAGTTCTGACTTGGTTTGAAATCTGTACTCGTGCTGTCTAGAACGAGTACCACATTGCCAATAGGCGCGGTAGTGCTGGTAGCTCTCCCGACGGTTAACGTCAACGAACCGAAACTCATATTGGCTGGTATGGTCACGTTGCCGCCGTTGCTCAGTGTATAGCTCGATGTGGGTGTAGTAGAATTGGTTGCATCGACAAAAACACGAACCGTAGTCTCGCTTGAGCGCTGCCGACCCACTAAGTTAAGTTGAGCCGTTGTCGTTCCGCCCGCCGTAACGCTGTTTGGTACACTCGTAATGGAATAGGTCCGGCCCGTGGCGTTGGTACGCAGAATAGCGTCGTTGAATTCAACCAGCGTCTGACTATCGAAGACTTTATCTAAGCTGTTGTTGCAGGCCGCAACGCCCAGGGCCAGAACCAGCGCGGGCAATATGTATTTGAGTTTTTTCATTGTGTGTTCAGTTTGCCATCTGCCAGTACCAGGTAGCCTGATACTGACAGAAACCAGTTAGTAGCCGAAGTTTTGCTTAATGTTTTTGTTGGTCGACACTTCGTTGACCGGGAGGTTTGCCAGAATCCGGAAGTCGTTGTACGGCAGGTTGTTGGGCGTAGTCGTCAACGGAATAGTCTTGATCACGTCCTGTCCGCGCCGTTTCAGATCGAACCAGCGATGCCCTTCAAAGGCGTACTCGAACCGGCGTTGCCGCAGAATCTCGTTCAGCATCGACCCCGTAGCCGTAAAGTCAGCAGCAGTACGGGCCACCAGACCCCGGTTGGTACGCATGGTGTTGAGGTCGGTGAGGGCATCGGCGGTGTTGCCCAGCATAAAGTTAGCTTCGGCCCGATTCAGGTAAGCCTCCGGAATGCGCATGATGGGGACATTGTCGAGGTTGATGGTCCCGTTCTTACCCAGAAACTTGGTACACTCCTGATAGGCCGTGCCGCGCCCGGCGGTGCCGAGTTCGTACAGCGCAGACCGCACGTCGGCCGGGCCAGCGGTTGTCGTCTCCGACCGCAGATCGGTCAGGAACGGGGTGGTTGGCACAAGGTCGCCAAAGCCACCGGTGGCCGTCCGGTCGCCCACCCGCACCAGCGTCGTATAACTGGTCTGGAGCGAGGTGTTTACGCCAATGTTCTCCGACACGACCGCAAACTGGAGTTCAAATACGGATTCGGGGTGTCGTGGTGCGCGCCAGCCCGCTACGTAGGCCGTGGCGTTGGTCAGTTTTACACTGCCGCCAATGGCGTCGGTGGCGTACTTTACCGCGTTGGCGTAGTCTTTGTTGTACAGGGCCACCCGCGAAAACAACAGCCGGGCCGCCTGAAGGTTGCCATACGCTACGTTACTCGTTGAGGTCCGGCTAAACGCCGTGATGGCCGCTTGCAGGTCGCTGTAAATCTGCTTGTACACATCGGCAATGGGTGCCCGCGCCGGAAAGGCAAGCTGCGTCTGATCAGCAACTCCCGTTAGGACCAGCGGTATACCATCCCGATTCTGAGCCGCAATTTCGACGCCTGGATCATAGGCATATACTCGCACCAGATCATGGTAGAGCAACGCCCGCAAAAAGTACCCCTGACCAATGATCGAGTTTCGGCGGCTGGTATCGGTCAGGGCGGCCACTTTGGGGGTGGCGTTCAGCACCAGATTAACCTGGTTAATGCCGAAATAAGCCGTTGCCCAGCTAACAAACGTGTTTTGGGCTACATTCCGGTTTTCAGCATTTAACCGGCCCGATTTATTGGTGGCCCAGGCATTATCGGCTAAGGCTTCGGAAACGGCTAGCAAGTCCCTACCGTACAGGTTCGTGCTTTGCAAGCGGTCGTAAATGCCATTCAGCGTGGCGTCAAGCCCTTCTACGGTATTGAGGGAGGTGGCCAGATCGCCGTTGGAGCGGGGAGCTACGTCCAGCAGTTCCTTGCTGCACGAGGCCAGAAACAGCCCGCCCGCCAGCAAACCACCGGTGAGCATCTTTAGTGAGATTCGCATGGTTTCAGTATGTCAGTATGTTGATTGATTAAAACGTCAGGTTGATGCCAGCCGTGTAGGACCGCGAGTTTGGAATGACCCCGCTGCTACCCGATCCGAAATTGAGGAACTCCGGGTCGTAGCTCGTCCAGTTGGTCCAGGTCAGCAGGTTCTGCGCCTGAATGTAGACGTTGGCATTGGAGGCCCCAATTTTCTTGGCCACCAAACCCGGAATGGCGTAGTTAAGCCGCAGTTGCTTCAGCCGTAGGTAAGACGCATCTTCTAGCGTCCGCGAGCCGCTCAGGCTGCTGATACCGCGCGTTTCAGCGTTGCCGTTGATAGTGCGCGGCACTTCGGTGATATCGCCCGGTTTTTGCCACCGTTGCTCATAAACTGACCGCAGGGCGTTGAAATCACGTCCGGCCAGCTCTGACAGGAACGATGTCTGGCTGTTGAACGACCGCCGACCATAGTCGTACTGGAAAAATACCTCAAGCGACAGCCCTTTGTAGCTGATCGAGTTCTGGAAGCCGCCGTAGAATTTTGGTTGCTCCGAACCCAGATACCGCTGATCGCGGGGTGTGATGGGCGTGTAGGTGATGTTACCCGCAAAATCGTAGAACATAGGGCGGCCCGTAGCGGGGTTTACGCCGGCATATTCGGTAGTGTAGTTCGGCAACAACGGCCGACCCAGGATGGCCGTACGACCTACTCCGTAATAATCGGTATAGTTGAGAGTGATGGCACTGTCGGGGTTTTGCAGGGGTGTGATGCCGTCAACGAGTTTGGTAACCTTGTTTTTGAGGAACGTGATGTTGAACGACGTCTTCCACTTGAAATCGCCCGACTGCACGTTCACCGTATTCAACTCGATCTCCAGACCCCGGTTCTGCACCGACCCGGCATTACGCGAGATCGAGCCGAAGCCGTTCGTGAAGGGAATGTTGGTGGCCAGTAGCAAATCGCGGCTGGTGCGGTCAAACGCATCGACCGAACCCGTAAACCGGTTGCCGAAGAAACCGAAGTCGACGCCGAGGTTAGTCGTTACGTTGGTCTCCCATTTTAGGTCGGGGTTACCCAACTGCGTGGGGGCAAAACCCGCCGAGCCGTTGTAATCGAAGCCCGCGCTCACAAGACCCAGCGAAGGGAAGTTGCTCAGACCAAACAGCGTACCGATCTGGTCGTTTCCGGTGGTGCCGTACGATGCCCGCAGTTTCAGTTCGTTCAGAACCCGGTTGCCTTTCAGGAAACCTTCTTCCGATACCAACCAGGCAGCCGATGCCGAGGGGAAGAAACCAAAGCGGTTATTGGCCCCAAACCGGCTTGACCCGTCGAGCCGGGCAATCAGGCTCAGGTCATACTTCCGGTTGAAGTTGTATTTGATATTTCCGAACACCGATGCTTTGTGGTAGCCTGTCCAGCCGCCACCGACCGATACCGGCAACGCAGCCGAACTGCCGTAGCGGAAGTCGGGCGTAGGTACGTTGGTGATCTGCGCCGAGGTCGATTCGTTAATATCGGAGCGGTATTCTACCCCCAGCAGAACACCAACGTCGTGTTTGGCGGCAAACAGTTTGTTATAGTTGGCTGTGAAGTTGGTCAGAAAGTTGATGTTCTGGTTGAACTGATCCGACAACCGGCCCCGTACGTTGAATCCGTCGCCGGTGCGGGGGTCCGTAAAGTAGCGGCCTTTGATAGCCCGGTAATCCAAACTCACAAACGGACGCAGCGTCAGGCCGGCAATGGGTTTGTAGTTCAGGGCCAGACCGCCGTTAAACTGATTGATGGTGCTGACGATGTCGTTCTGCGATGAAACCTGAATCACGTTCTGGTTCAGGATACCCGGAATTCCCCCGTCGGCAGGGGTGCCGAAAAAGCTGCCGTCGGGGTTGTAGATCGGTACGGTCGGGATAATCAGCGAGGCCGAAAACGCCGACGAGCCCAGGAACGACCCACCATTGGGCGAACCCTGCTGCCCGCGCTGGGTAATGGTGCTGAGCTTCAGCGTCTGGTCCAGCGTTACTTTGCTGTTGATGACCTGCGTCAGCGTCGTGTTCAGCGTACCCCGCTTGAAGTCGACGTTAACGACGTTGGCACTCTGGTTGTAGAACGAACCCGACACGAAGAACTTGGTCTTTTCGGTACCGCCGTTCATGCTGATCTCGTAGTTGTTGGTGCGCCCATTGCGGTAGGCCTCGTTTTGCCAGTCGTACGTCGGCAGGGCGGCAATATCGGCTTCGCTGAGACCGGGTTTACGAATGGTACCCAGCACTGAGGTAAGGGCCGCTTCGGCACTCTGTCCACCGTTAATGCGGGCTTCGGTCCGTAGCCCAATCCACTCCTGTGCGTTCAGCACCTCAAGCCGCTTAACGGGTTCGTCGACGCCGGTGTAATAGTTGAACGAGATCTGGGTCTTACCAACTTTACCCCGCTTGGTGGTCACGAGTACGACCCCGTTGGCCGCCTGTGAGCCGTAGATCGAAGCCGCAGCGGCATCTTTCAGAATCTCGATGCTCTCAATGTCGTTCGGGTTCAGAAACGCCAGCGGGTTCGACGACGTGAAGCTGGCGTTGTTGGTAGCGTTCAACTGAATGCCGTCAACAACGTACAGCGGATCGGAACCGGCCGAGATCGAACCGATACCCCGGATACGGATCTGGATAGCACCACCCGGTGCGCCGTTGGCCGACGTTACCTGCACACCAGCCGCCCGACCTGCCAGGGCCTTGTCAAAGCTACCAACGGGCAGGTTAGCAATTGTACCACCAGAAACCCGGGAACTGGCCCCGGTAAACTCCCGGCGGTTAACCGTACCGCCGTAGCCTGTAACGACTACCTCGCCCAAATCCTGGGCGTTATTTTCCAGGCCTACGTTGATGGTTTTCCGATTGCCTACTGCAATTTCCTGCGAGAGGAAACCGATGAAACTGAATACCAGCCGACTGTTGGCCGGTATATTTAGTTGGTAGGTACCATCGCTGTTCGTGGTCGTGCCGCGTGTTGTACCTTTTACCTGTACGCTCACACCGGGTAGGGTGGAGCCGTCTTCTGATGAAGTGACGCGGCCACTTACGCTCACATCCTGCGCCAGCAGGGGCAAACAGAATAGAAGCGAAAGCAACCAGCTGCCAAATAAAATTTTGCGCATATACTACTTTGAAGATGAAAAAAGTGAATTGAAGGCACAAAAATAATTGTATTATGTTAATGTTAAAGAACTTAAAATAATATATATCACAGTTATTATTGTATAATAATAAGAATTATGTGTAGATACGTCAAATTTGGTGCTACGCGCTGTCTCATGAAATGAGTTGTAAGAGTTATTTACGCAACGACCCGCACCCGAAAGGGCATGGGTATCACCTGCGTGCCATCGTCAAGCGTCACCAGGAACAGAAACTGAATCCCGGTGAAGTTCGGCGGTGCAGCCGGTACAATGGAGACTGCCAGGCATTTCTTCTTCACGTCTTCAGGCATGTATGTGGCCCCCGGCTTACCCGCTGTACAAGTGATTAATCGGCTAATAAAAAAGCCCTCCGACGGATCGGAAGGCTTTTCGCTACCTAAAGGAAACAGTTGTTACGGAATAATACGTGCCCGTGCCTGTACCGGAATAATCTCCGATCCATCGTCTAATGTGATTTTGAACATAAACGCAATCTCACGCGGAGAGAGCGGGTTGGTCGATGGTACTACGCTAACGGTAGGATACTTGGTTCTGAATGCCGCCAGCGTTGTAGTGAACGTTGCCGTTGTACCAGTACCCGCAATAGGGGCTGTATTAAACTTGGCCGATGCTGTATTCAGGGTGCCAGGGTTTATACCTGTGCCACCACCCACAACGGTTGTAATCTCTCTGATGGTCCGACCCGTACTAGCCGGAATCGAGAGGGTGTACGAGATTTGGCCCGCAGCTGCCGATACCTCGATAAACGGGTTAAACCCGAAGGTAGTGGCATTGGTGTACGTAACCGGAACGGCAGGCCGACGATCCTGAATCAGATCGGTATAGACGAGGTCGTCTTTGCAGGCAAAGCTACCGGCAGCAAGTACTGCCAGCATGAAGCTTTGTATGAGTGTTTTTTTCATTTGATTGGCTGAATTAATGTGGTTGTTCCTTAATCGATATCCCACCAAACGCGTGCGTTGGTTTGTGGACCCGGGTTGGGGAAATTAGGGTTCCGTGTCCGCTCGGTAGCGGTGTATTGTAACCGTACCTGTGGAGTTCCGTCGATACCAGCGGCATTTTGCGACAGTTGCAAACGAGGCAGGTTGGTCCGGCGCAGGTCGTTCCATACTTCCAGACCATTGCCAACGAAAGCAATGTATTTCTGGGTCATGATCTGCGCCAGTTGCTCCTGCGTCGTGCCTTTCAGTGCGTTGGCCGTGATATAGGCATCAATCTGCGCGGCAGGAATAGCGGCAGTGGTCATGGAGGCCCGGATACCTTCGGCATACAAGGTCTGAGGAACGCCAGGCGTACCCAGAATCAAAGCCGATTCGGCCAGAATAAAGGCCCGCTGGAAGTTGGTCAGCATCCGCACAGGTCCTTCGCCACCGGTACCCACTACGTAGGCATTGTAGCGCGACCACGTCGTTGAAGAGGGTAGCGTAGCGCGTAACCCATTATCAAACGAGACGTAATTTCCCGTTGGCCGCGTGAAGAACACAGGCAGACGCGGATCGCTCAAACCTTGCATCAGACCCTGGAAACGGGAACTCAACGCCAGGTCGTCGCGGAACAGACTTACGTTGGTATAGACAAAACGGGGGTCCTGACTGTTTACCGCCGAGCCGAAAGCAAAATTCATGTCGTCGGCGTTCGTCTTTATGTATACATTCCGTGTCAATACCTCATTGATAATCGTCCGGGCCAGTTCAGGCTCTTTCCGGCTGATCGTGTTAGCAAACTTCAGCAACAGTGTATTGCCAGCCTGCTTCCATTTCGTCAGGTTACCGCCGTAAATAACATCGTCGGTACTGGGCTTGGCAGGGGAGGGGGCGTCAAGATCGGCCAGTCCTTCGCGTACCAGATCAAATAGGCTCTGGATGTTCAGTGTCTGATTACCTTTGTAAATGTCCTCCTGCTTGTCGAGACGGGGCTGTGTGGTTGCGTCGCCCTTCAATGCCTGCGAGTACGCCACGTCGCCCCAGCAGTCGGTAGCTATTGCGAAACCATAGGCTTTCATAATCTTGCCGATGCCCGAATATGCTTTGGCATTGCCGTTGTTGGCATCGCCGAGTTCAATCATCTTCTGCGCATCAATCAGCACCCCGTTGTAGAGTTCACCCTGCCACTGGTTGTTGAGATCTTCGCCCGTTGTGGCGTACACATCGGTGGCTGCCGGTGTACCGCCCGCGCCGTACAGATGCTGTACCACTACGGAAGCAAAGCGGTTCAGTTCATTGGCGTTGGCAAAAGCGGCACCCGCTTCCACGTTGGGCAGTGACACGTTCGGCGTAATGACCGTTGGGTTGTTTGGCGTCACATTGACGTCCAAAAACTTGCTGCACGCGCCCACAGCCAGAAGCAGGGGCGTCAGCACATATATTTTTTTGAAATGACGATTCATCGGATTGTAAAGAAGTTGGCTTAAAATGTCAGGCGCAGGTTAGCACCAATGTTTCGCGTGTTGGGCTGACCGTTAAGGTCCAAACCCTGAATATTACCAGCTCCCTGCGTGTTCACTTCAGGATCGCTAATAAAGCCCGGCGCGTAGAACAGCAGGTTCCGGCCACTAACACCTACCGAGATGTTGCCAAACGGCGTTTTGCCCAGCAGCGTCTTTGGCACGGAGTAACTCAGAGCAACTTCGCGAAGCCGATAAACGGTTGCGTCATGTACGGCGCCTTCTGAACCCAGACCACCTATGCCACCCCAGTACGATTGCGACGATAACTGAATGTTATTGGGTTTGTAGCCCGCGGTACCATCGGCGTTTGTAACAGGAATCACACCAGGAAGAATACGGGGCTGATCACGGTCGATACCCGTTACGTACAGCGAACCGTTGGAACGCAGGTCAGCCGCACCGAACGAGAAAATCTGGCCACCCTGCCGCACGTCGGTCAGCACGGTGAGTGCCAGTCCTTTGTACGAGAATGTATTGGTCAGACCAGCGGTGTAGTTAGCCTGAATGTTGGCCAGCACCTTACCGGCAACCGTTGGTCCGAAACCACCCGTGAGTGGGTTAATGACGTACTGCCCCACAAACTGACCCGTTGCATCGTAGTTGGCCGCTTTGGCGTCAGTATTCTGCACACGTGGGTAGGCACCGCCAACGATAACACCGTAGGGATTGCCCACGAAGATAGACGGCGAAATACCGATGAACGAGTTACCGTTGATAACCGACTGCTCAACGCCTTCGATGATGGAAACAACGTTGTTACGAATGCGGGTGAAGTTCAGGGCTACGTCCCACTTGAAGCCATTGACCCGGATTGGTGTACCCGTCAGCACAAACTCGATACCCCGGTTACGCAGTTCACCCACGTTGGTGGTCCGGGTGTCGAAGCCCGACGTTGGCGCCACCGCCACGTTGAAAATCTGGTCGGTCGAGCGCGAATCAAAGTAGGCAAAATCAAGACCGATACGGTTTTCGAACAAACCGAGGTTTAACCCTACCTCTGCCGACGTTACGAATTCCGGTGTCAGGTTTTGACTGCCAATACGACCACTGATGGCAAATCCCGGCACGTTGCCCGATGGCAAAGCCAGCGGAAACTGAATGCTGGCCACGTTGTTGCCAAACGATGACTGCGTATATACTGAGTTCAGCAGGTACGGATCCGCATCGCGACCTACGCGGGCAACACTGGCCCGAACTTTGACGTACGACAGAATCTTGGAGTCAAGCTTGAAGGCATCCGTGGGCACAAAACTAACGGCTGCCGATGGGTAAAAGTACGTATTGTTGGCCTGCGGCAATGTTGACGACTGGTCAGCCCGGCCCGACAGTTCCAGGAACAGGTAGTTGTTGTAGCCGAACGAGGCCTGCCCGTAATAACCCACTAACCGGCGCAGGGTGGTATTTTCGCCACTGCTGGTGAATACTGTAGCGTTGTTTACGTTCTCATAGCCTGGAATGTTGAGCGATCCACCCACAACGAACTGATTTTGAGCACGACGCTGGTTAATGTTATTGCCAAGCAATACGTTGGCGGTTAACCCTTCCAGGAAAAACTTGTTGGTCTTTGCCGTAATAATCAGGTCACCGTTTACCTCAGTCTGGAAGTAGTTGTCTTGCGTGACAGAACCCAGTGGTGTACGGGCCGCCCCAATTGACTCTACGAACTTCCGGCGGTCGGTGTAGGTATCACCCGTTACGCGGTAGAGCACATTCAGCCAGGGGAAAACGTCCTTGCTAACGGTGAAGTTACCAAACACCCGGTCAACCTGACTGCGCTGCTTGATGTAATTGACCGACCAGTAGGGGTTGATAATTGTTGTATTGAAGTAGATGCTCTGGTTATTAGCATTCACAAATGGTTCACCAGTAAGATCGTAGCTGCGCGGAATACGGGTCAACTGACCAAACGCGCTGCCACCATTACCACCTACCACTCCGTCCTGTACGCTTTGCACGTAGGTGGCAGTACCCGTAATCTTGAAGCCATTGTTCAGGCGGGTTTCGCCACTGATCTGCGCGTTGGTACGTACAAATTTGGTATTTGGCGAAATACCCTGCTGGCTGGTGTTGCCCACAGAAAGCGCGAAGTTGCGGTTTGCATCGCCACCAGCCACATTGACTGTGTTCTGGAGGATGCTACCCTGCCGGTAAAAATCACGCACGTTGTTCGGATACGCCTGGTAGGGCCGTGTCTCTCCCTGAAGGTTAGTGATTGACGTTGGTCCCCCCACGAAAGCAGGCCCCCACGAGTTGGTCGAGTTGTTGACAAACAGGTTTTGCGATCCCTGACCGAAATCGTTCTGGAAACGGGGCAGACCATATGCGTTCTGGACGTTGTACGACGAGGTGACGGTCACTTCGGTCTTACTGTTGTTGTTCCGGCCCGATTTAGTGGTGATGATAATGGCACCGGCAGAAGCCCGCGATCCGTATAGGACCGCAGCGGCTGGCCCTTTCAGGATGTTGAGCGACTCAATGTTTTCCGGGTTCACGTCGGCCAGGCGATTGGATGGCTGCGCACCGAACAGCGTATTCTGCGTATTATTGACATCGTTGTTGAAGATGATGCCATCAACCACGATCAGCGGCTGGTTTGAGCCGTTGAACGAAGTAATACCCCGGATGTTGATGTTGGTCGAAGCCCCTGGTGCACCACTAGCGCCGGTAATGCTCAGACCTGCTGTTTTACCCTGGAGTGCGTTGAGCACGTTTGGCTCCGAACGCTGCGAGAGTTGATTACCACTTACCTCCTGCGTAGAGTAGCCGAGCGACCGTTTGTCGCGTTCGATACCCTGCGCCGTAACTACGATCTCGTCCAGACTCTGCGCGCCAGCGTTCAGTACGACGTTAATTGTCGATTGGTTGTTGATGGCTACCTCTTTTGTGCCGAAGCCAATGAAACTGAATGCCAGTCGGCTATTGGCTGGTGCGCTTAGTCGGTATTTACCGTCTACGTCGGTAGTTGTACCTTTGGTAGTACCTACTATTTGTACGTTTACGCCCGGTAGACCCGAGCCGTCGTCAGATGAAGTGATGCGGCCGCTCACGCTTACATCCTGCGCCAGTACCGGCAAACAGAAGATCAGCATAAGCAACCAGCTTCCAAATAAAATTTTGCGCATTGTTAATGAGAGATTTAATTTGACTTGATTTAATCAGCTAATAAGTAGCAAATATAATAGAACGATAATTTATCGTACGAACTCGAACAGAAAATTTTTTTCATTATGCCAAGATTCCCGCCATCTGACAAAGTGGAATTTAGGTCAGTCTTGTAAATTTATTGATTATATGGTGTATGATGCACAGATCTATCTATCTTCTTGTAATAAGCTACATAGGTAATTTATTATTTGGATTTATGCGTAAATTGCCAATTAATTGTTTGTACACGAAAAATTGAACATTTCTATGAAACACGTTACACAGTATCTAAGTGCAGCAGTTTTTATCACTATAGTAGCTCAGGGTGCAGTCGGGCAGACCATGTCGGCACAGATCGATAAAAAGGCCGAGAGTCTCGAAAAGAAAGTGGTGGCCTGGCGTCGCGATATTCACGAACATCCCGAACTGGGCAACCGCGAATTTCAGACGGCTGCCAAGATTGCAGCCCACCTTCAGTCGCTGGGTATCGAGGTGAAAACGGGCGTGGGTAAAACCGGGGTGGTTGGCTTGCTCAAAGGCGGTAAACCCGGCCCCGTAGTGGCCCTCCGCGCCGATATGGACGGCCTGCCCGTAACAGAACGCGTTGATCTGCCTTTTAAATCGACTGTACAGACCGAATACAACGGCCAGAAAACCGGCATCATGCACGCCTGCGGACACGATACGCACGTGGCCATGCTGATGGGTGCGGCAGAGGTGCTGGCGTCTATGAAAGCCGATCTGCCCGGCACGGTAAAGTTTATCTTCCAGCCTGCCGAAGAAGGTGCTCCTACTGGCGAAGAAGGCGGTGCCCAGCTGATGGTGAAAGAAGGCGTTCTTGAGAATCCTAAAGTCGATGCCATTTTCGGGCTGCACATCAACTCGCAGACCGAAGTGGGTAAGATTGGCTATCGGCCCGGTGGGACAATGGCCGCCGTTGATCAGTTTGCTATCAAACTACACGGCAAACAAACCCACGGTGCGTCGCCCTGGTCGGGTGTGGACCCCATTGTAACGGCTGCGCAGGTGATTATGGGCCTGCAAACGATTGTCAGCCGAAACCTGCCCCTGACCGAAAACGCAGCTGTGATAACGGTAGGTGCCATTCACGGCGGTATCCGGCAGAACATCATTCCTGAAGAGGTAAACATGATCGGCACGATACGTTCGCTCGATGCCGACATGCAGAAGACCATGCACCGCCGGATTAAAGAAGTAGCCGTCAACATCGCTGAAAGTGCCGGTGCAAAAGCCGATGTGGATATCGACATCATGTATCCTATTACGTACAACGATCCCAAACTAACCGCGCAGATGCTGGGTACGCTCGAAACGGTGGCGGGCAACGATAATGTCAGACTGATACCCGCCCAGACCGGTGCCGAAGACTTTTCGTTTTATCAGCAGAAGGTGCCGGGGTTTTTCTATTTCCTCGGCGGCATGGCCAAAGGCAAAAAACGGGATGATGCTGCCCCACACCACACGCCTGATTTTCAGATCGACGAAAGTTGCTTCGTATTGGGCATGAAATCGCTCTGTCACCTTACCGTAAACTATATGCAGCAGACAAAAGGCGCAATAACCAGCGGTAAGTAACAGCCAATGGCGCGTATCAAATACGTACCTTTGTCCTCCCAACCAATTCAGGTCGGCTTATCGCGCCCGCCAACGGTGGGGTGAGGAAAGTCCGGGCAGCACAGAGCACTCTACTTCCTAACGGGAAGGCAACCGGCTGGGAACGGCCGGTTGACAGATAGGGCAACAGAAAATATACCGCCAATATTTAATGGTGAATGGGCGAATGAGTGAATGAGTGAATAATTGCTGGCGCGTACTGGTTGCCACCGGAGGTTATTCACTCATTCGCTCATTCATCAATTCGCTCATTAAAAAAGGTAAGGGCGAACCGGTGGGGTAAGAGCCTACCGCCCAGTGGGCGACCAGTGGGGCACGGCAACCCTTAGGGGCTGAAAGACCAAATAAGCGTCGGACGCGCGGCTGCTCGTCGCCAGCGTTCCGAAAGGAACAACACCGACGCGGGTAGGTCGAATGAGGTGTCCGGGTGACCGGCATCCCAGATAAATGATAAGCCATTCTGCCCGGCGGCTCAGGCCAAACGGCGGGAGGACAGAACCCGGCTTACAGGCCTGGATTGGATGGGATTTTTTAGCATTTGCAAAGCGAATAGGCAACGGGTTTTCCTGCTGCCCATTCGCTTTTTCTTTCGGCAAGCAATACCAGCGCGTAAACTTTTTCCGTACCTTTGCGGCCACGTTTTACCTGGGGGTTCGTTCCTCCACCAAAACCAAACAAGCACAAATGGCTGTTAAAATTCGTTTAGCGCGTCGTGGACGCAAAAAAATGGCGATGTACGACATCGTAGTGGCCGAATCTACTTCGCCCCGCGATGGTAAGTTTGTCGAGAAAATCGGCACGTATAACCCCAACACCGACCCGTCGACGGTCGTATTGAAGTCGGACCGGGCCGTGTACTGGCTCATGGTAGGTGCCCAGCCGACTGATACCGCGCGTTCGGTATTGTCGCACGAAGGTGTCATGTACCGGAAGCATTTGCAGGTTGGCGTTAACAAAGGTGCCATCACGCAGGAGCAGGCCGATGAGAAATACACTACCTGGAAAGAGGACAAGCAGAACCGCATTGCCGGAGCTGCCGATACCAAAACGCAGACTAAAGAACAGTCGCGTGCCGCCCGTCTCGAAGCCGAGCGTAAGGTAAGCGAAATCCGCGCCGAGGCTATCGTCAAGAAAAATCGCGTAGAAGAGCCGGTTGCTGAGGTAGCTCCTGTAGAGGAGGTTGCCGCAACGGAGGTTGCCCCAACGGAGGTTGCCGCAGCTGAAGCTGCTGAAGAGCGCGAAGTAGTCAATGCAGTACCTGTTGCTGCCATTGAAGAAGCTCCCGCTACTGAAGCCATTGGTGAGGTGGCTGCTCCAACTGAAGCCGTTGCCGCCGAGGTGACGCCCGCCGTTGAAGTACCCATTGCCGACATCGTACCTGCCGACGAAGTAGTTGCTGTTGAAGCTACGGTAGCCGAAGAGACACCTGCCCCAACGGAGGTTGCCCCAACGGAGGTTGCCACAACGGAAGAAGCACCAGTTGCTGAAGAAACCCCTGCCGTTGAAGAAGCGCCTGTTGCTGAAACCGCACCGGAAGTTGACGAAACGCCTGCTCCCGTATCGGAAGAAGCTGCTGCTGAAGAAACCGAGAAGAAAGATACGCCCGTTGCGGAATAGATTTCTAAATGGAAAAACGGTTATTTATGAGTCTGTTCCCACGAACAGACTCATTTTTATTTTCTATCAAATGACAAAAGACGATTGTTACCAGCTTGGCCACATCACCAAAACGCACGGCGTCAGCGGTGAACTGGTTCTCTACTTAGACGTTGACGATGCCGCCGAATACGCCGATCTGGAGTCGGTGCTGCTGGAGGTGAAAGGGCAGTTGGTGCCGTACTTTATTGAGTCAATCGCCATCGTAAAAGCCAGCCGTGCCATTGTGGCCTTCGAGGAAATCGACACCATCGAACAGGCTGAACGGCTCATCGGCAGCGGGGCCTTCTTACCCCTGGACAACCTCGAACCTATCACCGACGAAACCCGGTTTTACTTCCACGAAATTGTAGGCTATCAGGTAGTTGATGCCGAAGCGGGCGAGTTGGGTACGGTACGGGGCGTTTATGCCATGAACGCGCAGGACTTGATTGCAATGGACTATCAGGACAAAGAGGTGCTGATTCCGATCAACAGTGACATTGTACGTACCGTAGACCGGGTCAACCAGAAACTGAACGTGGTATTGCCCGATGGCCTGCTGGCTATCTACATGGAAGACGACGTTAAAGAAACGCCCGAAATTGACGGCGACACCGACGAGACAAACACGGATGAGGATTGATATTATCACCTGCCTGCCCCGGCTTTTGGATAGCTTTTTTGCCCATTCCATTTTGCAGCGGGCGCAAACGGGCGGCTACGTGGAGGTAGTGGTACACGACCTGCGCGACTATACCGCCGATAAGCACCGGCGCGTGGACGATTACGCCTTTGGCGGGGGCGCGGGCATGGTGATGCAGATTGAGCCGATTGCCCGCTGCATCCGGACGCTGCAAGCCGAACGCACGTATGACGAGGTGATTTATATGACACCCGACGGCGAACGGCTGAATCAGCAAATGACCAACGCGCTGTCGCTGCGGCAGAACCTGATTATGCTATGTGGCCATTATAAAGGCGTTGATGAACGGGTGCGGGAGTTGTTTGTAACCCGCGAAATCAGCATCGGCGACTACGTCCTTAGTGGGGGCGAACTGGCGGCCTGTGTCCTGGCCGATGCCATTATCCGGCTCCTGCCCGGTGTGCTGAACGACGAAACATCGGCCCTTACTGACTCGTTTCAGGATAACCTGCTGGCCCCACCGGTTTATAGCCGCCCGGCAGAGTTTGAGGGGCATCGGGTGCCAGATGTTCTGCTAAGCGGTCACGAAGCCAAAATTGACGAGTGGCGGTACGAACAGGCCCTCGAACGCACCCGTACCCGACGCCCTGATTTGCTGGATTGAGATATGCCAAAACTCTTCATAGATACCGAACGCTTACGTGACCTCAATAGTGGGTTAGGACAGGTTTGCCTGAACCTTGGCCATGAACTGGTGCAGCAGTGTGCCAGCCAATCTGCCCGCTGGGAACTCACGTTTCTGGTGCCGCCCGGTCAGTCGGGTATCTTTGGCAATGCGCGTTCCGGCGTTCCGGTGGGGTATGTCGAAGCATCGTGGCTACGGAAGTTTTACATACCGGGCCGGTATGATGTCTGGCACTGTCTGCATCAGGATTCGACGTATTTGCCCCGTGCTGGTCAGGGGAAGCTGCTACTCACGATCCACGATTTGAATTTTTTAAATCGTTCTGATTACTCTGACGCTAAAAAAAACCGCAAACGTCAGGATCTACAACGCCGGGTTGACCAGGCCACCGCGCTGACTACCATTTCGAATGCCACCGCTGATGATGTCCGGGCTAACCTGCGCGTGGATACTAAACCGCTGACGGTCATTTATAATGGCGTAGCTACTGATCCCTTCCAGGCACCCACCGAACCCGATGCTGAAGAACTGAAGCCATTGGCCCAGCAGCCTTACTTTCTATTCGTTGGTGTCATTCACCCGAAAAAAAACGTTCATACGCTCCTGCCGCTGCTCGAAGCCTTTCCCGACTACCGGCTCGTACTGGCTGGGCCCGACGATCATCCCTACGCCCGTCATATCTACGAGCAGGCCGAAAATCTTGGTGTTCTTAATCGGCTGGTAATGCCTGGCGCGGTCTCTGAAAACGATAAGCTATGGCTATATGCCCACTGCGAAGCCTTTTTGTTTCCGTCGCTGTCCGAAGGCTTCGGGTTGCCGGCGGTAGAAGCCATGCGGTTTAGTAAGCCGGTTTTTCTGTCTACCCTGACCAGTTTGCCCGAAATAGGGGGAAAGGAAGCATATTACTTTCAGGATTTTGAGCCGGAGAGCATGGCCAAAGTACTCCATGACGGTCTGCACGATTTTGGCCAGAATACCCTGCGGCAGGAGCGGCAGCTTCGGCGGGCCAGCGAGTTTACCTGGACTAAGGCCGCTGAAGCCTTCTGGATTTTGTACCAAAAATTAGTCGGCAATTAAGCTCTACAAGTGGCGTAGCCTGCAAAAGGAACGGAGATTGGTCATTTCGGGTACGAAAAACAATATCTTCTTCAGGCTTAAATGTGCCTAACTTTAGTCGGTAATTCGCAGGAACGGCCAATTGGATTTGACTGTCAGGCAAAACAATTTCGGAACTTCAAAATAAATTAAGGCTTTTATGGCGTCGCCTAATCCCCTTAGAAAATTATTTCCCTACCAAACTACGTATATATCCGCTGATTTAACCGCCGGTCTGTCCGTCTTTTTGGTCTCGCTTCCGCTTTGTCTGGGCGTGGCGCTGGCATCGGGCGCGCCCCTGCTGGCTGGTCTGGTGGCGGGTATTATTGGTGGGATTGTGGTGGGCCTATTATCGGGGTCGGAGATCAGCGTGACGGGTCCTGCCGCTGGTTTGGCCGTAATCGTGGCCGAGTCGATTGGTACGGCGGGATCATACCAGGCGTTTCTGCTGGTGGTTGTACTGGCGGGTCTCATTCAGGTTCTGCTGGGCGTGTTCAGGGTGGGCTGGGTGAGCAGTTTCGTTCCCAACTCAGTTGTTAGCGGTATGCTGGTAGGTATTGGCCTGGTCATCGTGCTGAAACAGATTCCACTCGCGCTGGGAAGTGACCGCTTTTATATGGGCGACTTTGAGTTTGGTTCGCTGGCCAATGGTGAGAATACGCTGTCTGAAATTTACCGGGCCATAGTATCGGCTAATTCCGGGGCTTTATTCATCAGTCTTGTATCGCTGGGTGTGCTTATTTTGTGGCGTAGGCAGGCAGATAAAGGCATCGAATTTTTTAGGACCCTGCCTTCAGTCCTCGTGGCCGTCCTGATTGGTGTGGGGCTAAACCAGCTTTTTCGGGTGTATATGCCGGACTGGTACCTCGGCAATTCCGATGCGCATATGGTTAACATTCCCATTCTATCGGCAGAAAATGGTCTTGACTCCATCCTGCTTTTTCCTGATTTCAGCCGCATTGGCGATCTTCATATCTATGCGCTGGCGGCAACGCTGGTCGTTGTAGCCAGCCTGGAAGCACTCATTACTATTGAAGCCGCCGATCGGGGAGATTCGCTCCGGCGCGTTTCATCGACCAACAAAGAACTGATTGCACAGGGTGTAGGCAATATGCTGTCGGGTCTGTTAGGCGGTCTGCCCGTTACGGCGGTGGCCGTTCGAACCTCTACCAACATCTTTAGCGGAGGCAAATCGCGTATGGCCACCATGTTGCAGGGGTTTCTGCTATTGGGGTCGTTGCTGTTTGGGGCTGCCATCATCAATAGTATTCCGCTGGCGTGTCTGGCTGCGTTGCTGATCGTGATTGGCTATCGGCTGGCGAGTCCGTCGGTGTTTGCCCGGATTTACCGCGAAGGCTGGAGTCAGTTCATTCCGTTTATCACTACCGTGCTGGGTATCGTATTCACTAACCTGCTGATTGGCTTAACGGTGGGGCTGGTTGTGGGCTACATCTTTGTTTTGTACACCAACGCCCAGTCGTCATTCCGGGTTATACGAGACGGTAACAACGTGCTGATTAAGTTTCAGAAGGACATGTATTTTCCTAATAAAGCCAAACTCAAGGAGACGCTCCGAAAACTCCAGCCCGGCGATTCGGTACTGGTCGATGGCCGCTACGCAACATTCATTGACCATGATATCTATCAACTGGTGACTGACTTTAGCCAGACGGCCCGTAACCTTGGCATCAGCTATGAACTTCGCGACGTAACCGAGCGTAAAAAGACTCTCACCCATACCGATCATGCAACCGTCCGAAAAACTATTACTGTACAATAAAGCCTGGGTTCAGGATAAACTTGAACTCGACAATAAATACTTTGATGCCCTCTCTGCTGACCAAAATCCTGATTTTCTCTGGATTGGCTGCTCCGACAGCCGCGTGCCCGCTAACGAAATAACCGGCACCGACGTAGGCGAAATGTTTGTACACCGCAATATTGCCAACATGGTTATTGCCGATGATCTGAACATCCTGAGCGTGGTGCAGTACGCTGTGGAGGTTTTAAAGGTACGGCATGTGATTGTATGCGGCCATTACGAGTGTGGGGGAGTAAAGGCCGCAATGGCTAATAAAAAACTGGGGCTGATTGATCAGTGGCTGGACCATATCCGGGTTGTGCAAGCCAAATATCAGCACGAACTGGACGCAATTACGGACGATCACGCCCGGTTTGACCGCCTGGTAGAACTCAATGTGCAGGAACAGATTATGAACTTGGCCGCAACCGACAGTGTGCGCCGGATGTGGGCCAGCCACCAGATGCCGAGTCTGCACGGCTGGGTGCTGGATTTGCGGTCTGGCCTGCTAAAAGAAGTGGTTACGCTCAACCCGCCGGGGAGTAAGAATGAGAATCCGTTTCCGCCCGCGCCATGAAGCCCGCCTATAAATCTGTTACGCTCCTGCCAAACTGATCCTGTAAAGCAGTTTTGGCCGCATAGAAACCACTCAGACCGTGAACCCCCGCACCGGGGGGCGTGGCCGATGAGCAGATAAATAACGCCGGGTCAGACGTTCGGTAGGGTGTCAGGCTCAGGGTAGGGCGGGTAAACAACTGCTGCCAGTCGGTACTGCCCCCGCCAATGTCGCCCCCGACGTAGTTGGGATTCCAGGCTTCAATTTGCGCCGTGTTCATGGTGGCACGGGCCAGTATCAGATCGCGAAAGCCGGGCGCAAACCGCTCAATTTGCCGTTCAATACGGTCGGTCATATCCACCGTAGAGCCGTTGGGTACGTGGCAATAGGCCCAGGCGGTGTGTTTGCCAGCGGGCGCGCGGGTAGGGTCGAACCGGCCAGGCTGGGCCAGTAGGACAAACGGCCTTTCCGAAATTCTTCCGTCCACGGCGTCCTGTTCCGATTGGGCAATTTCGTCGAAGGTGCCGCCAATATGGAGCGTCCCTGCCCGGTTGCAGTCGGGGTTAGTGAACGGAATGGGTCCGTCCAGTGCCCAGTCGATTTTAAAGATACCCGGCCCGTAGCGGTACTTCTGGAGTTGCCTGCGGTACGACGGCGAGAAGCGGTCGCCCACGATGGTCAGTAATTGCTTCGGTGTCAAGTCAAACAGCACCGCCCGCGCCGGAGGAATGTCGCTCAGGCTACGAACCATCCGCCCCGTTTCGATTTCTCCACCCAGCGTTTTAAAATAGGACGCCAGCGCGTTGGCAATTTGCTGCGAGCCACCTTTGGGCATGGGCCAGCCGTACTGGTGTCCTGCTGCCATCAGCACCAGGGCAATGGCCGATGTTGTTACGTTGGTTAGCGGCTGAATGGCGTGGGCGGCCATACCGGCCAGCAAGGCGCGGGTTTCGTCGGTCTGGAACCGGTTGGCCAGCCACGATACGGGCTGCACGGCACTCAGGCCAAACGCAGCCAGGTTAATGGGGTGCTTCGGAAATCGGAGTGGCCCCAGTGTGTCGATAGCCAGCGTAGGCCAGTGTTTTACGATGGGGTCGAACAGGTTCCGGTACGTATCGGCATCTACTCCCAGCCCCCGCGCTGTGTCTTCGACCGAACCAAAAAAAGCAGCCGCCCGCCCGCCATCGAGCGGGTGAGCGGCTGCAACGGGTGGCTGGATAAATTCCAGCCCGTGTTCGGCCAGCGGCAGGGTCCTGAAAAACGGCGAACCGATGCCCAGTGGATGAATGGCCGAACCGATGTCGTGTTTGAAACCGGGCAACGTCAGCTCTGCCGTGCGCGTGCCGCCCCCAATGGTATCGTCTTTTTCCAGCACCAGTACCTTCAGCCCCGCCCTCGCCAGTACGATAGCCGCACTCAGCCCGTTCGGTCCTGAACCGATTACAACGGCGTCGTGGCTGTGGTGAAGGCTGTGGCGAAGGCTGGCCTGGGCGTTGGTCATGATGCGGCCTGAATGGCCTGGATGATATCGTCCTTGATATCCTCGATGTGTTCGATACCGACCGATACGCGCAGGGCCGTTGGGTTTACGCCCGCTGTCTGCTGTTCAGCTTCCGAAAGCTGCGAGTGTGTGGTGCTAGCCGGGTGGATAATCAGCGTTTTGGCATCGCCGACATTGGCTAAGTGACTAATCATCTTCAGGCTGTTCACGAATTTCTCGGCCCGTGCTTTGTCGCCCTTCAACTCGAACGACAATACACCCCCGAAGCCCCGGTGCAGGTATTTCCTGGCCATTTCATGGTACGGGCTGCTTTCCAGACCGGGGTAATTCACATGCTGAACATCGGGGTGTTGCTCAAGCCAGTGCGCCAGAGCCAGTGCGTTCTCGCCGGTGCGCTCTACCCGCAGCGTCAGCGTTTCTATGCCCTGCAACAGCAGGAACGAGTTGAACGGCGACTGCGACGGACCCCAGTCGCGCAGGCCCTCAACACGGGCGCGGATAATGAACTGAATGTTGCCAAAGGGCCCGCTCATGCCAAAAACGTCGTTCATGACCAGCCCGTGGTAGCTTGGCGAAGGTTCGGTAAACTGCGGGTACTTCCCGTTGCCCCAGTTGAACTTACCGCTATCGACAATAACCCCGCCGAGGGCCGTGCCGTGGCCACCAATCCACTTCGTAGCCGATTCCACAATGATGTGCGCCCCATGATCGAACGGGCGGCAGATGGCCCCGCCCGCGCCAAAGGTATTATCCACGAAAATCGGCAGGTCATACTTTTCGGCCAGTTTAGCGAAGGCGTCGAAATCGGGGACGCTGTAGGCCGGGTTGCCGATGGTCTCGAAATAGAGGCACTTCGTTTTTTCGTCAATGAGCGGCTCGAAACTGTCGGCTTTGTCGCCGTTGGCAAAGCGGGCTTCGACACCAATGTTTTTGAACGAGTTCTTAAACTGGTTAAACGAACCGCCGTAGAGGTTGGACGAGGTCACGAAATTGTCGCCGACGGTGGTGATGTTGTTGATGGCTACAAACTGAGCCGCGTGGCCCGACGCTACAGCCAAAGCCGCTACGCCCCCTTCCAGAGCCGCCATCCGCTTCTCGAACACGTCGTTGGTGGGGTTCATGATCCGGGTATAGATATTCCCGAACTCTTTCAGGGCGAACAGGTTAGCTCCGTGTGCGCTGTCGTTGAAAACGTACGACGTTGTGGCGTAGATAGGTACGGCGCGGGAGTTGGTGGTGGGGTCGGGCTGCTGCCCGGCGTGTAGTTGGAGGGTTTCGAAATGCATGATTTGTTATTGATTTTGTTATTGATTTATTGAGGTTTATTGGCCTGTTCCAGCACGGCATCGACCGTGAGTTCATCGAGCGAAGGCGCGACCATACTGGCGAGGGTCAGGACGTCGGGCGAGCCGATGCCAACGGTGAACATACCCGCCCGGTTGCCCGCTTCCACGCCCGCTACGGCGTCTTCAAAGACAACACACTCATTGTAAAGGACTTCCAGCTCGTCGGCTCCCCCGGTGAATACTTCGGGATCTGGTTTGCTTTTTTCGACTTTCGTGCCGTCAATTACCGCATCAAACACATCGCTCATACCGATACGTTCCAGAATCAGGGGGGCATTTTTAGACGCTGAACCGAGGGCCGTCAGCAGACCGGCTTTCCGGACTTCGGAAAAAAACGTGGCTACGCCGGGTAGGATATCGTCGGGCGTCATGCGGCTTACCAATTCGAGGTACCACTCGTTTTTACGGATGGCCAGGTCGCGCTTCTCTTCGTCGGGTAGGGTCAGACCGCCGTGTTGGAGGATGATATTGAGCGAATCAACGCGGCTGACGCCTTTGAGCTGTTCATTGAATTCTTCCGAAATGTCGAAGCCCAATTCGTTGGCCAGTCGTTTCCAGGCGTGGTAGTGGTGAATGGCGGTATCGACAATGACACCGTCGAGATCGAACAGAAACGCCTTGATGGGCATACAGTTGGTGGGTTGAGTTGTCAGGCAAAAGTACGAAAAGGTTTTGGGGCATACTGCCGATACACGGAAACCATTCGGAAGGGAAGCTACGAGCAACGCCGGGACAAATCAGGTTGAGTAGGTCTGCCATCAGCGAACGTTGCCGACGTATCGAGTTAGCCAGCGCAACTGTTCCTGACCGGTAAACGAAGGCTAAAATTCCAGATAGGGTACTATTTTAGCTATGGTCTTCTCGTCCAGAATGCGGATGGGCCTGAGCGATTCGGCGGAGGTGAACGCGCCGTGCTGCTCGCGGTAACTCACAATGACCTGTGCCTGCCGACGCGATAAAAACGGTAGCCGGTCCAGTTGCTCGGCAGTAGCCGTATTGACCGGAATTTGGCGCGGGGCCGACCGGATCTGTCCGTATTTGCTCAGCTCATCAACAACCGTAGAGTCCAGTCCATAGATCTCCCGAAATTGTTCCTGCGAAACGAATCCGCCAAGCGCATCGCGGTATTTGACGATGCGTCCGGCCAGTGTGGCTCCAATACCCCGCAGGGCAATCAGCTGCGCCGTGTCGGCCGTGTTAATATCGAACGGTTGCAGAACGGGCTTGGCCGGACGCTCCG
>Ga0123337_10000615_pt1 | contig 56717 bp, 49 predicted proteins | sample frozenSSSSmetaG_FD_89792 | JGI IMG/M metagenome (GOLD analysis project Ga0123337, IMG submission 89792) | Glacier valley bacterial and archeal communities from Borup Fiord, Nunavut, Canada, to study Microbial Dark Matter (Phase II) -... | ecosystem: Environmental > Aquatic > Freshwater > Ice >... | reverse complement strand
TCATTGCGGACTTGATCCTATGCTGTCATTGCGGACTTGATCCGCAACATTCCGGGCTCCGACCCTTTTGTCATTCCGGGCTCCGACCCGGAACAAACCTCAACCCCCGTATCCATCTTAGGTGGACTCAGGTATGGAATGTCCAGGTTTATGCCCCTCAGTACAAACCAAAAACCTAAAACAAGCATGAAAAATGGAATAGCCTTGTTGATCCGGCGGCGGAATATCGGCCCCGCAAATCCAGTACTGACCATAGCAGCCATCATCAGAGGCAAAGTACCGATGCCAAAAAAGAACATGTATTGAGCCGATGCAATAACACTTCCCGTATTCAGAGCGCCGGCCATTGCCAGGTAAACAAATCCGCAGGGTAAAAAGCCATTTAGTATTCCAACCATCAGGTGTCCCGCTTTATGTCGTAATGCATATCCGAGCAATTTGTTGAATGATTGTACAAGGCCTGAGAACCATACTCCTTTACCAATAGATAACTTCAGGATTCTGGAGGTCGCCGCAAGAATAATGAAAATGCCGGTAAATATGCTGATTGTTTGTTGCAGTCCGGCTAACCATAGTTGTTGTCCGGCAAGTCCGATGAGTACTCCCAGCAAAGTGTATGTCAGTGTCCGCCCAAGATTATAGACAAGCTTATCGAAGATTATCATCCAGCGTTGTTGATGAATGCTTGGAACTGCAAAGGCTAAGGGTCCGCACATTCCTATACAATGGATACTCCCGAATAATCCGGTGAAAAATGCTAATTCGTTATAATTCATTTAAGCCCAATTCTCTAATTCCATGCAGAATGAAATGAATATCAATTGATTATAATGTTCTTGTCGTACAGGTAAGATTTTCCATTGCTGTTCCATTCAAGCGAAACTTTCCAATGTCCTTTTCCGAAACTCTCAAGAGGGATGTAAACCTGCTTACCTGTACCTGAATTAATATTCATTGAACTATCTTTGGTTTTATCTGATGGATGTATGAAACGAATGATTCCTTCAGCAGGGCTTTTGAAAATGATCGTCAGCTGTTCGTTTACTGCAATCTCCGGTTCAGCCTTGTCTTTTATAAGCTGGGATTTGCGAACATAATCCTTATCGTAATCAATACCTTTTTCATAGTAATTAGTATCCACCAGGTCATCAGAATCACTTCGGATCATCAATACAGCCAGTGTGATAATAAAGGACATAAATAATGCCATTCCAATTACAAGTTTTGTTCCCCAGTTCATCCTTTATTCGCTTGGTGGTGCTATGAAATTTGTTTTAATCTTATTTATCAATTTACCTGCAGACCAAATTTCTATTCCGATCTCAGACTTATATTTTGCGACACTTTTTTGGGGTCTTATTACAAAAAAGGTAAGTTTTACACTGCTTCCTTTGTTGATCTTATCCTCTTTTCTGATATACTGAATTTTTGTATCCGGATCGATAGGCCTCATTTCAAAATTAACCATTTTTGTGGTCTTATTGACCAGTTCTGCATTATATAAATTACTTACAGTTCCATTTTCCCTTAATTGGTAAAGTGTTCCTCCGGCACGTAAAACAGTAGTTTCGATATCAGTTCTGCGGATCAGCATAAAACTCAGAACAGAGAATAAAACAAGCAATACCACAGAATAAGCATATACTTTTCGGCTAAGTTTGAAGGGTGATTTGGTTTTAATCTGATCCTCCGACATAAAACCTATCAGCCGTTTTGGGCGGTTTATCTTTTCCATCACCATATCACATGCATCAATGCATGCAGTACAGTTGATACATTCAAGCTGGGTACCGTTACGGATATCTATTCCTGTCGGGCATACATGCACACAAACCTTACAGTCAATACAATCGCCTAAATTCTGTTCGGTGTTCTTAAGTATTTTTCCTCTTGGCTCGCCACGTTCGTAATCATAAGCGACAATTATGCTCTGATTATCCAGCAACACTCCCTGAAGCCGGCCATAAGGGCAGATCACCGTACATACCAGTTCTCTTAAATATGAAAAGACAATATAAAAGACCATTGTGAAAATCAGTATAGAGATAAATCCGCTCATATGCTGTCCCAAAGGTTCTGACATGATTTTTATCAGCGCATCAGAACCAATGATATAAGCGAGAAAAATATTCGAAATCAAAAAGGAAATGATTATGAAAATGGAATGTTTAGCTACTTTTTTAGCAATTTTTTCAAAACTGAGAGGGGCCTGATTCAATTTTTGCTGATGTATCCAATCCCCTTCAATCCAGTTTTCAATTTTCCTGAATACCATCTCCATAAAGATGGTTTGAGGGCATGCCCAGCCACACCATACTCTTCCAAAGATGGCTGTAAACATTACTATAAAAACCATAAAGGTTAATAGCGCAAGTACAAACAAATAGAAATCCTGTGGCCAAAAAATGATTCCGAAGAAAACGAATTTTCGTTCCATTACATTCAAAAGAATCATCTGTTCACCATTGATCTTTATAAATGGTGAGCTGAATAGTAATGCAAGAAGTCCATAACTTACAATATCACGATACTTATAAAGTTCACCTTTTATGATTTGGGGATACATCCACTTCCTTTTATTACCTGTATCGGTTATGGTTGGGATATGATCTCTGAAATTTTGTGGTTCAGCCATTTTAATTAATTATTTAATATCGAAATAGACGGTTAGCTTTCGCAAAAGCGGGTTTTTGATGATGCCCTTGTCTTTTTAATTTCTGTGTAAAAATTGAATTAAAATTGTTATCAGAGTATGACTTAGATCATTATAATAGATAACTGCCATCATTAATAGAAAGGATCAAACCACGCATTTTCGTATAATGAGAATCCCCTTTTGTAAATTTATGTAGATTCACTAAATGAAGCCTGATTATTCAACAAAATGATTTAAGATTATGAAGGATTATATTCTCAGACTTAAAACAATCACAATTACTGATGCCGAGGAGGTTGGTACAAAAAATGCTTTTCTGGGTGAAATTTTTACTCAGAAAGCGCTGGCAAATATCAGGGTGCCTGATGGTTTCGTCATCACCGCATCTGCCTACCGCCATTTTATAGCATATAATAAACTTGACGGAGTTCATGATCAGCTAATTTCCGGGATTAACAAATCAGACCCTGCAAGTATTTCAGAAATTGCAAAGCAGGCAAAGGATTTGATCCTGGGTGCCAGAATTCCGGGTGATCTTCAGGATAGAATATTGCTGGCATACCACGAGCTCCTGAAATATGCTGAAAACAGATTGGCAGTAAGAAGTAGTCCTGTAGAGTATAATCCATTGTCAATTAGGACAAAGGATAAATATGACACCTTCCTGAATGTGAGCGGAGAGAAGGAACTGTTTAACTGTGTGAAAAAGTGTTTTGCTTCATTGTATTCGGAACAGGCTTTGACTGAAGACCCTGATCGAATGGGTAGGTTGATCTCTGTTGGTGTTCAAAAAATGATTCAGGCCGACAAGGCTTGTTCAGGTTATGCTTATACATCTGATCCCCAAAGTGGTTTTGCAGATGTGATTCATATTTCCGGAATTTGGGGAATAGGTTTTAAAAATACTGATCAGCAGCTCATTCAGGATGAGTTTATTGTTTATAAGCCCAACCTTGATATGGGAGTTAATTCTATCATTCAAAAGAAACTTGGAACAAAGAGTCACATGATGATTTACAAATTTAGCGGGGATACGACAAGCCTGATTGAACGGGACACAAGCCCTGAACTTCAAGGAAAATATATTCTTAGTGACGAGGAAATTCTTACTATTGCAAATTGGGGTATAATTCTTGAGAACTATTATAATAGTCCGATGAGTATTGAATGGGCGAAGGATAGCTCCAGTCAGGATTTGTTTTTGTTACAGGCAAAGCCTGAGAATTTCAAAAAATTAAAGACCTATAAATTATAGTATGACAAAATCGGAAATTAAATTTCTTGGTGGCCCCCAATCCCGAAGAAAAGAGCTGTTATTCACATTTGACATTTTCTTTCAGTTTATCAAAGGGTTCAGGGCACTACATTTTATCGGACCTTGTATAACGGTTTTTGGTTCTGCAAGGTTTAATGAAGATCATGAATATTATAAACTAACCAGAAAGGCTTCTGCAGAGTTTGCCAAACTGGGATTTACGATAATGACCGGAGGCGGTCCGGGAATTATGGAAGCTGCAAACCGTGGAGCCAAAGATGTCGGCGGACGTTCAGTTGGCTGCAATATTCAACTTCCGGTAGAACAGGGTGTAAATCCCTTTTGCGATAAATGGGTTGAAATCAAACATTTCTTTGTTCGAAAAGTGATGCTTATAAAATATTCCTTTGCCTTTGTTGTAATGCCGGGTGGCTTTGGTACACTGGACGAGTATTTTGAAGCGATTACCCTTATTCAAACAAAAAAGATAAGAAATTTCCCTGTGATCATTTTTTGTAAGGAATTCCATCAGAAATTGCTTGAGCACAATCAAATGATGAGGGATATGGGAACTATCTCTGATTCTGATATGGAACTTTTTCTTGTAACTGATTCCATTGATGAAGCAGTAGAATTAATAAAAGAAAACAGTATTAAACGACATGGTTTGAAACCTGAGGAAAATATCCGGCCTTTTGGATGGCTATTTGAATCGAGATTCAGGTTCTAAGCGAATTCTTTGTATAAATAGGCTATAATCTGGATTTATCAGATTATTAAGTTAAATAATTAAGATATGAAAGCATTTATCAAATTCAGCGAAAATGGGTTAAGACAGCTGTTTCTTAGCATTTTGTTCTTGTTTTCAAGCGTCTTTGTCTTCGGGCAACAGCAAACCTATGTTTATCATTCAGGTGAGATTGAGGTAAGTGGTTATACTAATAATTATAACTGGAAGATGAAGACAGATAGTGTAGAGTGCAAGGCATTGATCACGCTTCAAAACAGGCAATTAAAAGCAATAAATAATTTAAGTTTCACAGTTCCTGTTAAAAAATTAAGCAGTCCGAATACCTATATGGATAGGATTGCTCACAGGACCCTGAAATCTTATCCATTTGATAAAATATATTTCAAATATGTCAAATCTGAAATTCACCCATGGGATGATAAGGATCAATATCTGGTGAAAGCCACTGGAAACCTAACAATTGCCGGAGTAACCCAGGCAATCAAAATGGATCTTATTGCCACAGTCATAAAAGATGGTACAATAACTTTCGCAGGAACTCATAAATTGAAACTCAGCACCTACGAGGTTGTACCTAAAAAAACACTAATGGGTACCTTAAATACCAGCGATGATGTCACCGTTAACTTTGTTATTGGAGTCAAACCCCTTATGTTGTCTTCAGCATCAAACAGGTAAGTAATTGCTTACCCAAAGGAATTCAATTTGAATAAATTATAAGCAGACCAAACATAATGAATTTTAATAGCCCTGCATATTTGTTTATCTATGTATTGATTTCACTTCTCCCTTTTCAGGGATGTGGTCAGGACCGGAAAAATACAGCAAAAAATTCTACAGACTCCTTAAGGAATATGGATCTGAATGAATGGAGCAAAAGTATTCCTGGTAGTTTCAGTTCGCAAACAAAGTCCAAATTTGATAGCCTGGAAATTACTGTTTTTTTAAATCAGTACCCTAAGTTGAAAAAGTATGAAAAAGACATCAGCACTTTTTACAGCCATAGAGGTATGGCCTTCGCATGGTTTGACAAGGCAGGCCTGATCGAACATGCCTTAAGCCTGACAGACCGATTAAGGAACCTACAGTATGACGGTGTAAACAGGGAACTACCATACACACAAGTACTTGATTCCCTGATTTATGAAGTCAGTTTGGAGAAGGTATCTGATGCAAGTGTGTTGAAGCTGGAACTGATGCTTACAGCCCAGTATTTTGCATTTGCCGATATTGTTTGGACTGGAATGGATGCAAGTGTTTCCAGAAAAGTGGATTGGAATATGCCGAGGAAAAAAGTATCATATGAGGAATTTCTTGACAGCATTCTCAAGACTGCTCCTGAGCAAATAAAAGAACTTGAACGACCTGTAAACAGGCAGTATGGCCTGTTGAGGAAATTTCTTCAAAATTACAGTGAACTTGAGGAAAAAGGGAAATGGTTCTCAATAAAGTCTTTAAACAAGTCATTAAAACCTGGAGATAGTTCTGATGTCGTTATTCAGATAAAGCAAAGGCTGAATGACCTTGGCGATCTTAAAATTAATGATCAAGGCGCGAAATATGATACAGAACTCGAAAGTGCTGTGATTAGCTTTCAGCTAAGACACGGACTAATGGATGATGGGATAATCGGAAAGACCACATTAGCTGAAATGAATGTTCCATTTAAACAAAGGATTACGCAATTGATTGTTAACATGGAAAGAAGCCGTTGGGTTCCTGTAAGCCTTAAGACTGATTATCTGGTTGTCAATATTCCTGAATTTAAGTTACATGTCAATAGTGGTGATAAATTGTTGTGGAGCTGCAATATTGTCGTTGGCAAGCCTATTCATAAAACCGCAATTTTTAGTGGAGAACTTAAATACGTTGTGTTCAGTCCGAATTGGAATGTTCCAAAAAGCATCGTAATAAATGAAGTGCTCAAAGATATGCGTCGTGATCGCAATTATCTTGAAAAACATAATATGGAGATCACGGGTTACCGGGATGGGATCCCTGAGATCGTGCAGAAGCCCGGACCATCCAACTCTCTGGGTCTTGTGAAATTCCTGTTTCCCAATAATTATAATATGTATCTGCATGATACACCGGTAAAGTCATTGTTTAATGAAACTGACAGAGCCTTTAGTCATGGTTGTATGCGTATTCAGGAGCCATTTAAACTTGCTCAGTTCCTTTTAAAAAATGATCCTAACTGGGATGATGAAAAGATTAATGCAGCCATGAATGCAGGAACCGAGCGTACTGTCACTTTAAAGGAAAGAGTACCGGTATTCATTGTTTATTTTACTGCTTTTGTAGACAGAGACGGGAAAGTTAATTTCCGTAAGGATGTTTATGAAAGAGATAAGCGCCTTGCTGAGATGATGTTGAATAAATAGAATACCGCCTCCATTATTCCTTCTATATATCGTGCAATTTTAAAAAATAACAGTCCTTGTAGCACTTTTCTGAAAAATTTCGTCTTTATAAATATACCTGCAGGTATTTCTGGTGTCAGACTCCATGCAGGTCCATTTTTAAAATGCTGAATTTTTAATGCGATGATTGTTCTTAATAAAAAGCCCATTTTAGTTTTATTAACAGGTTTTGTTATTTTTTCTGGCTCTTGCAGAAAGGCAAAAAATATTGAACCCAAACCCCTCGTTGAGAGCAATGTTCATTACAATGAATTTACTGATCCACTTGTTCTGAGTCAGCCTGGTACAAAAATATTTGTAGATATGGATAATGATGGAATAAATGATCTCGCCTTCAGACTAGCGGTGCTTACTGAAAATTTAATGACTACATATTTTTATATAGCAGAGCCATTGAACGAGAATGTGCAAATGGTTGCCACTGGCCTTCTGGATGCGTATGCATTTCCTTCAAATGCAGAAATCAGTGATATTACACCTGCAAGTAGTTTAAAACGATGGTCAGGAAGCCAGGGTATTCTTTTGGAGAAGTTTGTCCGTCAGTCGGAGACACAAAGGATTGGGATGTTTAATGGCAGTCTTAAATTATACCTTGGTGTCAGAATCAAAAAAAATCAGAACCTTCATTATGGATGGATTGAAATCAGGCATAATGATCATATGGATAATGATATTATTGAGATTGCAGGTACAGGGCTATATAGCTTGCCCGGCAAAGCGATAAAAGCTGGTTTATATTAATTATGCATCGAGGAATAGATTGATTATATTTTCCTATTCGACATAGATCAAATAGCCAGTGTTTTTTGATTAAGTGTGAATGGAAGCCCCAGATAAAATAGCGATTATCTATATATGGTTTCTGCAAGCATAATTTTGCCTGGAAAATTAAAACCCCGGATTCAATAAAGAATCCGGGGTTTCACTAAATATAATTGGACAATTATAGTTTTACTCCTTGTGCTGCTTTTGGATTAGGTGGATTGCTACCCTGTAAGCTTAGGATAAAATTCGATACATCCGAGGTTTGTTTCGGTGTAAGTGTTTTCTCCCAAGCAATCATCCCTTTTTCAGGCACACCATATTTAAGGGTCTTAAAGATTGCATTTACTGTTCCTCCATGGATCCATGAATCATCTGTCAGGTTTGGTCCTACAATTCCCTGACCTAAATTTCCGTGGCAGGCGACACAATTCTGAGTATAGATAGCTTTTCCTGCAGCAATTACTCCCGGATCTGTGCTTACCTTAACAGTGTTTTCGTCAATTAGTTCACCGGATTTTGCAAGAAATGCCGCCTTGGTAACATCAGCTGCTTTCATCTCAATAGCATATTCTTCATCCTGAAGCGGACTCCACTCAAAAACATGGTAATTAAGAAGGTAAACAACCGCAAAAAGAATCGTAGAATAGAATAAGCCCATAAACCAGGCCGGGGTAGGGTTATCGAGCTCCACAATACCATCAAAGGCATGATCCATCATAATATCTTTTTCCTCAGAAATCGGCCTCAGACCCATTAATTTTGTCCAGATACTCTGACTGGTTTTTTCTTTGGCTTCCCATTCTGAATATTCCATCATGTGTACTGGTTCTTTAGCAAGCAATACTGCAGGATTCTTAATCTCATTTGCCATAACCTGTACAGTTTTGAGCAGTACTAAAGAAACAATCAGGAAAAGAAGTGCGATCAGAAATAATATCACAACTACTTCTGAAAAAGTATTTCCTGAACCTCCACTGGCAGGTGTTTCTGCAGCCCATAATGTACTGGAAGTTAACAGGATTGCGATTGTGTAAATCAAACATTTCATAATTCTAGGCATTATCTTCATTTAAAGGGAGCTCACTCATATAATTGACGTGTTTTTTATTCATCGTGAAAAGCAATACAGTAACCACAAGAAAAAACACTAAAAATATCCCGAGCGAGGTGATCAGATAGACATCTGCGCCCAATGATTTATCTATAAATTGTTTGAACATATCTTTTGTATTTAATTTATTATTTAAATATTAGTTGGATCCTGCTCCGCCTGCTTTGATATCAGTACCAAGCCGCTGCAGATAAGCAATGATTGCTATAATCTCTTTATCGCTTTGAACTTTGATATTATCTATTGCGAGGTTAGCCACAATGGCATCTGCTTGTGTCTTCAGGTCTGCATTCGCTTTTAGCTCATAACCTTCATCATATGGAACTCCAAGTGTCCGCATGGCGTTTATCTTGGCTACCGTAGTGGAGGTATCCAAAGTCTGATCTATCAGCCATGGATAGGGAGGCATAATGCTTCCCGGCGACATGGTTGTCGGATCCATTAAGTGGTTAAATTGCCATGCATTGGAATATTTCCCTCCCTCTCTGTGCAAATCAGGACCGGTACGCTTAGAACCCCACAAGAATGGATGATCATATACAAATTCACCGGCCTTACTGTACTCGCCATATCGCTCAGTTTCTGAACGGAAAGGTCTGACCATTTGTGAGTGACAGTTTACACAACCCTCACGGATATATAAATCACGACCCTGTAATTCGAGCGGAGTATATGGTTTTACACTCGCAATGGTTGGAATATTAGACTTGATCATGAAAGTTGGCATCATTTCAATCATACCGCCAATCAAAATCACAATCAGTGAAAGAACCAGGAAGTACATTGGTTTACGCTCCAGTGCACGGTGCCATGTTTTTTCACCACTTACAGGCGTGAATGCAGGCTCAAGTGCCATAGCCTCTGCAGGCTCATCAGCAACTAATTGTCCGCTGCCAGCAGTTTTGATCAGGTTATAACACATCACTATAACTCCTGTCAGATATAACACACCTCCAATTGCCCTGAATATATGCATTGGCAAAAGCTGAAGTGTGGTTTCCAGAAAGTTAGGATATTTTAACATTCCTTCCGGGGTAAACTCTTTCCACATTAATCCTTGCAAAAATCCTGACAGATACATCGGAATTGCATAGAAGAGGATACCCAGCGTACCTATCCAGAAGTGAAAAGCAAGTAATTTTTTTGAGAAGATCTCTGTTCTATAAATTCGCGGGATCAGCCAGTACAAAATTGCAAAGGTTAAAAAGCCGTTCCAACCCAAAGCCCCTACGTGTACGTGTGCTACAATCCAATCTGTAAAGTGTGCGATCGCATTTACTTGTTTAAGTGAAAGCATCGGGCCTTCAAATGTAGCCATACCATAAGCGGTTATACCTACTACCATAAATTTCAGTATGGTGTCTTCACGAACCTTGTCCCATGCTCCTCTAAGGGTTAACAGACCATTGATCATTCCGCCCCAGCTAGGTGCTATCAGCATGATTGAGAAGGCAACCCCAAGGGACTGTGCCCATCCCGGAAGGGAAGAATAAAGCAGGTGATGCGGACCAGCCCAGATATAAATGAAAATCAAAGACCAGAAGTGCAGAATACTTAACTTATAAGAATATACCGGGCGTTGTGCCATTTTAGGAAGGAAATAATACATCATTCCCAAATACGGGGTTGTTAGAAAGAATGCTACAGCATTGTGTCCGTACCACCATTGTACCAGGGCATCCTGAACACCAGCATATAAATAATAGCTTTTGAAAGCTGAGATTGGAAGCTGAAATGAATTAACAATGTGCAGCACAGCAACAGTTACGAAGGTGGCGATATAAAACCAAATGGCTACATACATATGCCTCTCACGACGCTTGATAATCGTTCCGAACATATTGACCCCAAAAACTACCCAAATGAGCGTGATTGCGATATCGATTGGCCATTCAAGTTCAGCATACTCATGCGAAGTCGTTATACCCAGAGGAAGGGTTAACGCAGCTGAAACAATGATTAGCTGCCATCCCCAGAAATGTATACTGCTTAAGGCATCACTGAACATCCTGGCCTTCAGTAGTCGCTGTAAGGAGTAATAAACCCCCATGAATATTCCGTTACCAACGAATGCAAAGATTACTGCATTGGTGTGCAATGGGCGTATCCGGCCAAAAGTAGTATATTGGTTGCCAAGGTTCATATCCGGACTAAAGAGTTGCATTGCAATCAGTAATCCGACAGTCATTCCGATAAGTCCCCATACCACGGTGGCTATCGCAAAATTCCTTACAATTTTGTTGTCATAGTTGAATTTTTCAAGCATAAGTACGTTTTTATTTATGGTGTAAAATTAAAGAGCTCAGGTGACAATCAAGTGACATTCCTTGTTAAAAAAATATGATCTTAATCACTTATTATTTTCATTAGGGATATCGTCATCAAATAATATTCTAACTCCCGGCGTATAGGTATCATCATTCTGCCCATTTTTCATAGCCCAGAAAAATGCGATTAAAAAAATCAATGCAAGGAGTACGCTGCAACCGATCAGGAAATAGAGGATGTTCATGTCAATTTATTTTTTCGTGCAAACAAATGGGTTGCAATACTTGTGAATGATATTATGGTAACTGTGCTTAAAGGCATTAATATCGCCGCAAAAAGAGGTGATAACAAACCCTGAACTGCGAAGAATAATCCAATTACATTATAGGTCAGGGAGATACCGAAACTGATATGAATTACTTTTACAGCATCTTTTGCTTGCTGTATAAATTGGGGTAGTTTTTCAAATCCTGCTCCGTCAAGTATCGCATCACAGCCAGGAGAAAAGTTGTTTATATTATCTGTAACTGCTATACCGAGGTCGCTTTGCTTCAATGCACCCGCATCATTCAGGCCATCGCCGAGCATCATTACCATCTTATTGTTCTGCTGCAGTGCTTTTATGTAATCGAGTTTATTTTGTGGACTCTGTTTAAAATGCATATTTTCCTCCCAGGGGAATGCCGGAAGCAAAAATTCGCGCTCAGTATCCTGATCACCTGATAATAAATGCATTCCAAGCGATTTACTCAATTGTCCAAAGAGTTCTTTCAATCCCGGGCGCCATCTTTGTCTGAAACTGAAATAGCCGGCATAATGGTCATCGATCTGAATGTAAACAGTCCCGGTATCAGTTTTAACAGAATTTATCTGTAGAAATGATGCACTGCCGATTCTAACCAGCTTATTTTTGATTATTCCTTCAATTCCCTTGCCCGGAATTTCCTTGTAGAAGCTAACCGGGAAATATTCGTTTATCTTTATCCATTTTACCATTTCCCTGCTCAGAGGATGCCCTGAGTTACGGGCGAGGGAACTGATCAGGCACTTCTCTTCATAATTCAAATCTCCTTCAAAACTGATTTTGAAACCCTCAGGAGCCGTTATAGTCCCTGTCTTATCAAATACAAGTGTGTTAATACGAGCCAGTTGTTCAACTACGGCAGTATTTTTAAGATAAAATTTGTTCCGGTCAAAAATGCTTAGCACGGCCGATAATGTAAAAGGAGAACTTAAAGCGAGCGCGCAGGGGCAGGCTATAATCAACACGGCGGTGAATGATTCCCAAGCTTTAGTATTTTCACCACTTATCCACCAGAATGCTGCTGAACCAAATGCGATGAGCAGCAGTACCACACTAAAATACCTGCTTACTGTATCACTAAAGGTATTAATCTTTTTTCTCTTCCCTTCAAAAGCCTCATTATTCCAAAGATTTGTCAGATAACTCTGAGAAACAGACTTAATAACCTCGAGTTCGATGGCTTCATTAATCTGCCGCCCACCGGCATACACCACCTCTCCCAAAACTTTCTGTACAGGTGAGGATTCTCCGGTAACAAAACTGAAGTCAATCACCGCATCGCCTTTCATCAGGATAGTATCGGCGGGAATTACCTCATTATTTCTTATTAGTATTCTGTCGCCCACCTTGAGCTCATCCATTGGTATCGGTTTTTCACTATTTTCGGTCAGCAGGGTTACAGCAACCGGAAAATAAGACCGGTAATCGCGCTCAAACGAAAGATGATGATAGGTACGCTGCTGGACCCAGCGGCCAATTAACAGGAAAAATACAAGTCCGCAAAGGGTATCGACAAAACCTGCCCCTGTACCACTTACAATTTCAAACACCGAACGAATCAGCATAATAGCTATACCAAGTGCAAGTGGAAAATCAAGATTTAATACCTTATTTCTCAGATTTTTCCATGCAGAAATAAAATAATCACGGCCACTGTAAAATACAACCGGGATCGCAAATACCAGATTGAGCCACCCAAAAAAGGACTTAAACTGGTGCTCAAAACTCGCAAGCCCGAAATATTCCGGAAAACTCAAAAGCATTACATTCCCAAAACAGAAACCTGCAACCGCAATTTTTTTGATTAAATCTCTGTCTGAGACCTTGTTTTGTTCTTTGACCACATCCTGTAAACTGATTACAGGTTCGTATCCGATTGAACTGAGCATAATCACCAGCTCCCTTAAAGAGAATTCATGATGCTTAAATGTAATACTGACTTGTTTTTTAAGGAAGTCGATGCGCGAACTGACAATGGAACTGTTTATTTTGTATAGATGCTCGAGAAGCCATAAACATGAACTGCAATGTATTGCAGGGATATAAAGTGTGATGATACTGATCTTATCATCAGTATAGTCAACTAAAGAACCGGCAATCTTTGGTTCATCCAGGTAATCATAGTGGGATAGTTTATCACTTTGGGTTTTTCCCGGAGTGTTGTTATAAGCGTAGTAATTGCAGAGCTGATTTTCTGAAAGGATTTGGTAAACACTTTGACAGCCAACACAACAAAATTCTTTTTCATCGAAATGATATTGCTCATCAGGACAATCATTTCCGCAGTGGTAACACTGTGTTGATGCCTCTGCTTGAGCTTGTGGACTTAAATTATTCATGCATCCAAAAATGATGTATAATTCTTTGTTTTGAAATGACTCTGATTAAACAATTGCGTGATCAGTATCACTAATTTTTTACTCATTTATTCTAAAAAAATGAATCATTACATCCTTCACTTTATAAACTTAACTATTTCTATCCACATTACTCCTGCGAATGCTGCTGTAATACAGTAAGCAAGATCAATAGTCTGAAGTGGTACAAACTGAAATATATTTTGGAATGGGGTGAAATAGATTGAAAGCAAAAGAATAAGCAATGAAGCACTTAAAATTAAAGGAATCAGAATATTTTTGTATTGTATGGTTGTGAGAACAGAATAATAGAACGACCTGTTAGATAGAGTAAGAAAAATATTGCTCAATATTAATGTTGTGTAAATTATTGTTCTCACTTCTGCTATTGTATGGGCATTCTCCATATAATAATAGCCTAGTCCAAGGCAGGCCCCTGTAATGAAAATCCCTTGTATAATGCTCATCGATAATTCATTAAAGGAGAAAAAACTTGTACTAAGTTTTCGTGGAGCTTTGTTCATTGAATCGGGTTCAATTGGCTCATTTTCAAAAATTATGGAGCAGGTTGGTCCCATGATCAATTCCAGAAAGATTACATGGACAGGCGTAAATATATTGGTGTATTTCCAGAAAAGTAAAAGCGGAACGGTAACTATAAGAATGATTGGGATGTGGATTGAAATAATGTACTGAATCGCTTTTTTCAGATTTTCATAAATTCTTCTGCCAATAGCGATTGCTTCGACCATATGTGACAGATCATCATCAATCAAAATAAGTGAAGAAGCCTGCCGGGCAACTTCTGATCCTTTTTTGCCCATTGCGATACCGATATGAGCCGATTTAAGTGCTAAACTATCATTCACGCCATCGCCGGTCATCGCAACAACATGACCCTTCTGTTTCAGTGCATCAATAATTCTGAGTTTTGCTTCCGGGAACATTCTTGTAAAAATATTGCAGTTAACAGCTGCCTTAAGGACCTCTTTATCACTCATGTCGATCAGATCTTTTCCGTCAAGTGTATTTTCTGCATCCCGGAACCCACATTGTTTCGCAATTGTAGAGGTTGTTAAAGCATTATCACCGGTTATAATTTTAACCGCAATTCCCGCATTATAGAATTGCTTGAACACATTTTCGATATTTGGTTTTGGAGGATCATAAAAAGCAAGAAGGCCGATGAAAGTAAATTGAAAATCCTGTTGATTTTCAGGAAATTCAGCACCTTTAAACTGTGCCTGAGCAACTCCCAGAATTCTATAGCCTTTAGACGCAAGTTCTTTAATTTTTTCAGAGATCTTTTCTTTTTCACCCTTTTTGAGACCTGATACGTTCAGGATTTGTTCGGGTGCGCCCTTTGCGGCAATAATCCTGTTTCCCTTCTTATTTTCAAATAAATGGGTCATCATCGGTGGTTGCCCCCCCAAGGGGTACTCATGGATCATTTTATAACCCGGTCTTTCATCAGTTTTGACATGCTTCTTATAAAATTCGTGTAAAGCAATCTCCATGGGGTCGAAAGGAACCGGTTCAGATGCCCACATACCAATTTCAGCCACTTCATTCAGTAAACTCTTTTCCTTCAGATCTTCATTTGTTAATATCTCATCTGTTTTATAGTTGTAAACTGCTGTAAGCTCCATCCGGTTTTCAGTGATTGTGCCGGTTTTATCTATACAAATTACAGTTGAGGCACCCAGGGTTTCTACAGTATTCAGACCTTTGACCAGAATTCCGGTTTTAGATAATTTCCATGCTCCCAGAGCCATAAATGTTGTGAAAGCTACCGGGATTTCTTCGGGAAGGATTGACATCGCCAGTGTTAATGCGCTTAACAGGCTTTCTAAAAATTGATGTGTCTGGTAAAAATTGATTCCAAGAACAAGTATAAAACAGACCAAGCCGACTAGAGTCATTGCTTTCACAAAACTCAGAATCTGTTTGTATAGGGGCGGTTTCTCCGTCTTGATATTTTTTGCAAGCGCTGCCAGCTGGGCCGCCCGGCTGTCAGCACCGGTCGCCGTAACTTCATATACCGCCAGACCGGATACTGCCAGAGTACCCTGAAAAACTACATTATTGTCTTTTTTTGTGTTCTTATTTACCGCTAAGGATTCGCCGGTCAGCATAGCTTCATTCACAGCAAAATCATTAGAATGAACAATAATGCCGTCTGCGGCAAGCAGGGAGCCTTCTTCTGATACGAGAAAGTCGCCATTAACAATTTCTTCTGATTTGATCTCTTTTACTTCACCATCACGAATAACTTTTGTCTTTGTTGCAGTCAGAACCTCAAGCAAGGATAATGCTTTGCGGCTACGGTAAGTTTGAAAGAATGAAATGGTAGAAATCAGAATCACAGCCGACATCAGGAAGATAGCTTCCGAGAATTCTCCCAACAGGAGGTATACTGCAGCCGAGGCAATTAATAAAATAAATATGGGTTCAAGAACCGTCTCTTTCAGAATGATTATAAATTCACTTTGTTCTGAAACTTTAATTGACGAATCTTTTTTTCTCGAGCTAACCTCTTCAGAGCTTAGCCCTTTAAATGGGAATGGATTATTTGACAAGTTAGAGGATTTTAACAGTATATTTCATTTGATAAATTAGTCAATTTAATTCTGAAAATTTAATCAATCTTAATATTTCATACCTTCTTATCAGTAAGTATGAAGAAGAGTATACTCAAAGATGAGGTTTTGTTTAATATTGTTTTATGATCATCGTCATCGGCTAATCTGAGGAGTATCACTTACTTCAAGGTTCAAATTCATATCTTAGTATTTTCCAGATATAACACCCATGACTGTTTTAATATTTATGATATTATTTATCTCTGTGATTAAAAATAATTCAATACAATAAAATACAGAACAACATCAATCAAATAATATGAAAAAGATCCTGATCACTACCGATTTTTCCTCGAATTCCAAGGCGGGAATGCGCTTTGCTATACAAATGGCTTCACAACAAGAATGTGAATTAACATTTTTTCATTCTTATTATATCATGAAGCCCACTTCATGGGGTGAAAAAACATTTACCAGTTATGAAAATAATGAAGCCACGAAAATTAAAGCAAAGCTTGAGAAATTTGTGGCGGCGGTCTATGCAGGTATGGGTGCTGTTCCCGGTAAGATAAATCACGTAATAACGAGTTCATTTGTAACAGATGCAAATATTATGAAATATTCTAAAGACAAAGCGTTTGATTTTATTTGCATCAGCAGAAGAGGTGGAGGCAAAATGAAAAAGATTTTTGGTACCAATACCTCTAATCTTATTTTGCAATCAGAAGTGCCGGTAATTGCTGTTCCAAATACCTACAAGCACACTAAAATTAAATCCGTTTTATATGCAACCGATCTGTCTGACCTGGAAAGTGAGATGAAACAGGTCGTTGAATTTGCAAATCCTCTTGGAGCAGATATTGAATTGCTTCATTTGAACTACCCATCGGATATTGTATTTAATTCGAAGGTGATTGAGAATATCATCCGCAAATTTCCTAAATCACATATCAAATACAGTCTGGAAAATATCAATCTGCTTTATAACTTGGTTGTAAATCTGCAGGCGGTCATTAAAAAACACAAGCCGTCAATTCTGGTAATGTTTACAGATCAGAACCAGGGATTTTTTCAGAAATTGTTTCTTTCAAGTAGCACGGCTGAGTATTCATTAAATTCATCAGTGCCGCTCCTGGTTTATCCGAAAAAGTAAATTGTCTCAGACCGGATTTCATCTGAGCATACCGGATTTCTTATAAATTTTTTTAATTTAATGGGATAAATTCTGGTCTTATTATCTGATTTAATAGAATCCTAATGAAGAATCTCCTGTTCAGGATTGCCGCAGTTTCGGTCATTTGCCTTCTGCTCTTAAGTTTTCGCGGGTATTTGGCTAAGCCTTTGCAAAGCGATTGGCCTGAATATCTTGGAGGTGCCGACAGAAATCATTATTCATCACTTTCAAAGATCAATACAGGCAACGTAAAATCGCTTAAACCGGTTTGGGAGTTCCATACCGGAGATTCGGGTCAGGTACAATGTAATCCTATAATCGTTGAAAACCGTTTATACGCAGTAACTGCTTCGAATCATTTGTTTGCGCTCAATGCAGCAAGCGGACAGGAATTATGGCGATTTTCTCCGGATAGCAAAGGTGCTTCGAACGTTAACAGGGGTGTGGCTTACTGGTCGAAAGGGAAGGACAAGCGGATCATGTTTGCTTATCAAACCTGGCTTTATGCAGTAAATGCGATAACAGGCAAACCAATTCTTTCTTTTGGTGATGGGGGCAAAGTTAGCCTGAAAACCGGTCTCGGAGAAGAGTCAGCAACTAAATTTGTGTCATCCACAACACCCGGGACAATCTTTGGTGACCTGATCATCATGCCCATGAGGCTTGGTGAAGGCACTGGTTCAGCTCCGGGATATATTCAGGCATTTAACGTCAGAAGCGGGGAATTGGCCTGGGTCTTTAAAACTATTCCTCATCCCGGTGAACCCGGATATGAAACCTGGCCGGCCGGTGCATACAAAAATCCGGCAATTGGTGCAGCCAATAATTGGGCGGGCATGGCTGTTGACAGAAAGCGTGGGATTCTCTATGTCCCAACCGGTTCAGCTTCTTTCGATTTTTATGGTGGTAACCGCGAAGGTAAAAACCTCTATGCTAATTCATTGATCGCCCTGAATGCAAGAACAGGAGCTTATATTTGGCATTTCCAAACCGTTCATCATGATATATGGGACAGGGATCTTCCGGCTCCTCCAAATCTGATTACAATTACCAGAAATGGCAAAATGGTCGATGCAGTTGCACAAGTGACCAAGTCAGGGCATATCTTTGTTTTTGACCGTGTGACCGGAGAACCGCTTTTTCCGGTTGATGAGGTTCCTGTGCCGCAATCTACCCTTCCAGGCGAAAAAACATGGCCAACTCAGCCTATACCGCGTATGCCGAAGCCTTTTGCCAGGCAAACACTTTCTGAAGATGATATCACTCATTTTTCAGGAAGAAGAGATTCCTTATTAACTGTTTTCAGACAGGCAAAACTTGGAGCTTTTGAGCCGCTTGATTTTCGGCAAACCTTAATATTCCCCGGACCTGATGGTGCAGCAGAGTGGGGTGGTGCTGCAGTTGATAAAGAGGGTATTATTTATGTCAACTCCAATGAAATGGCCTGGTTATTTAGTCTTAGTCCTAAAAATGAAGCTAAATCAAAGGTGCAAAGTTCGGGCAAATCTTTGTACCTGAATAATTGTCAATCCTGTCATAAAGCCGACTTTTCTGGTAATCCTCAGAGTGGTTACCCGGCTTTGATCGGGATCAGGGAACGTCTGGGGCGTTTGGTAACGACTGGACTCATTTCCAATGGTAAAGGTATGATGCCCGGATTCAGCCAGATTAGTGATAAAGATAAACAATCCATAATCTCTTATATTTTCGGTGAAGAAAAGGAGGAAATCCAGGTCCAGACTAAGGATGAGTACCCGGATGTGCCTTACCGTTTTAATGGGTATAATAAATTTTTGGACGAAAATGGTTATCCGGCTATTAGTCCGCCCTGGGGAACACTCAGTGCAATTAATTTGAACACCGGCCAGCAAATATGGCAGATTCCTCTGGGTGAAATTAAAGAACTGACTAAGAAAGGTATTCCTGTAACAGGAACTGAAAACTATGGTGGTCCACTTGTTACTGCCGGTGGTTTGTTGTTTATTGCTGCCACTAAAGACAATACGTTCAGAGCCTTTGATAAAAAGACAGGTAAATTACTTTGGGAACATCCATTGCCGGCTTCTGGTTTTGCAACTCCTTCAACCTATATGGTCAATGGCAAGCAGTATGTAGTGATCGCGTGCGGCGGAACTAAACTGGGAATGCACAAGGGAGACAGTTATGTGGCCTTTGCTTTGGATTAAACAGGCTGAATGCCAACGCAATTAGTTCCAGTAAACCTTGCTGAAGACGTTTCAGCGTATATTTTTGAAGGATAGCGGTAGTTCTTGTAACGCGGTTTTCTTCTTTAATTCACAATTTAGCCGTACCTTTGAGATTATCTGCTAAATGCTATAATGAAACAATTGGTATTAAATTTTAGTGAAATATTGAAGAGCCTTGCAATCAGAATGCAGGTGGCCTATATTTCCTGCGCCATATTGAACCGTTTCAATTTCCCCATCGGATATTCTTTCCAGATAAGCAGTAAGGACTTTATTAATTAAGCCCCGGCCTATTTTAACAGGTTTGGGGCCTTCTGGTCGTTCTATTTTTATTTTCATTATTTATTTCAGGAATTGTTGCTATTGTCTTTCAGGAAGGGGCATTTTTTGCTGCTTATGAATTTTGAAAGGAAGAATTGATTCGTCCGCTGATAAAAAATCCTTTCATCTAATAATTAATATACATCTTAAAAATACAGCATATGAAAATTGCTCAATTGATTCTATCTAAAAACGATTTTGAACTTTTGCAAAATCACCTTTATCTGAGTACGAAACTCTCAGAATTTAACAAAAAGAAACTTAGTCTGGAGTTGAAAACAGCCAGGGTACTCAAGTCTGAAGATATGCCCGGGGATGTTGTATCCGAAAACTCCTATGTGGAGATTGAGGATACTGAAAGCGGACAGAAATATAATTTCATTCTGGTTAGTCCCAATAAGGCAGATTATAAAACCAATAAGCTTTCTGTCCTGGCACCAATCGGAGTGGCACTATTAGGCTATCGTCCGGGTATTGAAGTCGATTGGGAAATGCCAACCGGACTTCGTACATTCAGGATAGTATCGGTAAAACGAACCAGTGATGAGATTCGATAGCTATCGGCTTGTGAAGTGTATATCACTGTCAATAGGGAATAGGGAATAGGGAATAGGGAATAGGGAATAAGGAATAAGGAATAAGGAATAGGGAATAGGGAATAAAATTAACAATTTAATTATCAACTGTCAACTGTCAATTCTCATTTAAAATCAGATGACTATCTTAGCTCAAAATTTATATCCCAAAATGGAATTTGAAGCCGCAAAACTTTCTGATTTAAATATGGAACACCTGATGGGTCTGGTAATCAGTATTGGGATGGGTTTTCTGATCGGTACGGAACGGCAATTTTCTAAGGAAGCTCAGGAACATGAAGAGCAGTTTGCCGGAATAAGGACCTTTACCATAGTTTGTATGTTTGGGTTTATATCTGCAATACTATCTTCTCAGTTAGGTGCCTGGATTTATGGTGCAACTTTTGTTTGCGTTTTTGCTTTTGTGATCATATCCTATGTTCAATTATCCAAACTACCCAGTAATAAGGGTGCAACCTCTGAATTTGCATTACTTATTACTTTTATGCTGGGTGGGCTGGTCTTTCTGGGAATGGTGCTATTTGCACTCATAGTTATGGTGGTAATGCTTCTTTTATTGACATTCAGACCTACTTTACACCTCTTTGTAGAGAAACTGAAACGTCAGGAATTGCTTGCCATAATTCTGTTTGTAGTTATGTCGGCACTCGTTATTCCCTTTCTTCCGGATGATAATTTTGGACCTTATAATTTATGGAATCTGAAGGAAATCTGGCAAATGGTGGTGCTGGTGTCAGGCACCAGCCTGGTAGGTTATATGATTGCCAAATTTATGGGAGAGAGAGGCACCCTGATTGCAGGCCTGGTGGGCGGACTGGTTTCGAGCACATCGGTTGCTCTTACATTCTCACGAAAAAGTAAGGAAGCAGCATCAGCAAACTCATCTTTTTTTTATGCAATGGGCATAATCAGTGCCTGTACAATTATGTTCCCAAGAGTTTTATTTGAGGTTTACGTCATTAATTGGGACCTTTTTTTGAAATTATGGGTACCTATACTAATCATTTCAATGGCTGGTTTTGGCTCTGCGTTTTTGATCTATACCCTTAAAAAGGGTAAGCCTGGTGGCGATGGAATTATCCTTAAAAACCCGCTTGATCTGGCTACTGCAATTAAGTTTGCGATGTTATATGCTGCAATTCAATGGCTTGTAAAGTATGCCGGTGATAATTTTGGTGATAACGGGACTTATATTGCCGGAGCAATTTCAGGGATAACCGATGTGGATGCGATTACTCTTTCTATGGCAAAAATAGCTAAATCAGGGGGTAATTCTGCCATTGCCATAAACACTATATTAATTGCTGCCCTCTCCAATACTTTAGTCAAGTTCATGATTGTACTCGGCTTTGGAAGTATTGAACTGCGTAAAACCGCCTTCATTGGATTTTGTGCAATATTTATTACCGGATCGGCTTATTTTCTTCTATTTGCCAATTTTTGAGTCATTAATTACATATCCTTTATTTTACAGTCTTTACGCAGAAGGAATTAATATAATTACTAAATTGCTAACCATATTTTAAACATAAACCGAACATGAAGAAGATATTTTTAATCTCTGCACTATTACTGAGTGTTGCATTCTTTAGCAAGGCGCAAACTACCCCGGCACCGATGACACTTACTACAAATGCTTTTGCTGATGGCACTATAATTCCTGTAAAATTCAGTCAGGCTGCCCCGGGAGCAGCCCCGGGCGAAGGAACTTCACCTGCATTATCATGGGGCAATGTGCCAGCAGGTACAAAGAGCTTATTACTACATATGCATGACCTTGATTTTGTGCGAAATAGAACTACCGATGATCAGGTTCATTGGCTGGTATGGAATATTCCGGCAAGCTCCTCAGGTTTTCCAGAAGGTTTACCGAGAGGCACAAGATTGCCGGATGGAAGTTATCAGATCAGTGTGACCGGTCCCGTTTACCGTGGTCCCGGAGCTGCAGCAAGCGGTCCTTTACACCATTATATGTTTGAAATTCTTGCTCTTGATATCACGCTTGATTTTCCGGCTGTAAATAATGACCCTTTCGATACCAGAGCTAAAGTAATGCAGACAATTCAGGGACATATTCTCGGTAAAGCTGTAATGGGTGGTTTATTCAAAAGACCTCAATAAAAAGCAAAACCTTGATGCAAATCAAGGTCCTTTTTTAATTTATATCAATAGCATCTGGAATTTCAGTTGCTATTTTTGTATCTGATTATCAAATTAAAATACATGTCAGAGCTTAGCAAATTCAATAGATTTACCAGTGATTTAAAGGAAGACGGATATTTGATGCCCGTACTTTTTGTCGGTCATGGTTCTCCGATGAATGGAATTGAGGATAATGAATTTTCAATCCGATGGAAACAGCTAGCCCGTGAAATTCCACAACCTGCAGCTGTGCTGGTCATTTCGGCTCACTGGCTTAGCAATGGAACAAAAGTAACCGCAATGGACTTTCCGGTTACGATCCATGATTTTGGAGGATTCCCAAAGGCCTTGTTCGATGTACAATACCCTGCACCAGGAAGTATTCAGGTTGCAAATGAAACTATTTCATTGTTGCAAAAAGTACATGCAGAAGCGGATCATGACTGGGGACTTGATCATGGAGCCTGGACGGTAGTCAGGCATATGTATCCTGAAGCAAATGTTCCGGTGCTGCAATTGAGTATCGATTATTCAAAAGGACCGCAATACCATTATGATCTCGCAAAGGATCTGTATTCTTTACGTAAAAAGGGAGTACTGATCCTTGGGAGTGGTAATATGGTTCATAATTTAAGGATGGTAGCCTGGGATCGATTGAATGAACCTGGGTTCGGCTTCGACTGGGCATACGAACTGAACGATAAGTTTAAACAATTGATCGCTGATGGGGACCATCAGGCATTGATTAATTTCAGTACGATCAGCCCTAATATATCAATGGCTATACCTACATCCGAACATTACCTGCCTCTTTTGTACAATTTAAGCCTTCAGGGAAAGAATGAGGAAGTCTCCTTTTTTAATGATAAGGCAGTGGGAGGTTCCTTAACTATGACCTCGGTTAGAATCGGGTAACCCCTAATGTTTCTTCCAAAGTCAAGCTGCCGTTGCAGGAATTCCGGGTCCAAAAGAATTCATATGCTGGTGCACCCTAACCAAGTATAACAAATTGGATTTTACCTAAAACGACTTAGTTATGCAGTCACACACTCAAAGTCACTAAGTTAAGGATTACGATTCTGATGAAAATCTCTTAAAATAAAACCACCTGAATTAGTATTATTGTAATGTAATCCTCAGGCAATACAGGTTGTCATATTGAAAAAAAATATTTTTCAGACTAAGGGAAATACACATAAACCGGGACATACTATTACAGGATTTTATGGCAAAGAACAAGTACTTCTTCCCTTTCATCATGGTTACCTCACTGTTCTTCATGTGGGGCTTTGTTCATAACCTGGATCCAATACTTATACCGCATTTAAAAAAATCTTTCAGCCTGAACATCTTACAGTCATCGTTAGTAGATTCAGCAGTTTTTATTGCCTATCTGCTGGTAGCTATTCCAGCAGGAATACTGATGAAAAAGTATGGGTATAAAACCGGAATTTTATCTGGATTAGTCTTATTTGCCATCGGTTCTTTTTTGTTTATTCCGGCTGCAAATACGCAGGAATATTCATTCTTTCTCGGAGCTTTGTTTATCCTATCCTGCGGGCTGACCATTCTCGAAACCGCAGCCAATCCTTATGTTTCTTTGCTGGGTGATCCCGGGACAGCAACCAGCCGTCTTAATTTTGCCCAGTCATTTAACGGTTTGGCGGCCACCCTGGCTCCAATTATTGGAGCCAGATTTATTTTAACGGAAGGATACAGTGAAGAGGAACTGAACGCCATGACCGAAAGTGCCAGGCAAATTGCACTGGCATCAGAAGCCTCGACAGTAAAGGTTCCATATTTGGTTTTGGGAAGTTTAATTCTGGCTATTGCAGCAATCTTTTATTTTTTGCGTCTACCTGAAGTTGAGGATGAAGATGAGAGCAAAAGTCTGAATGTATTCAGGGCATTGCGTCACCGTCACCTTAAATGGGCAGTTATAGCTCAGTTTTTTTATGTTGGCGCACAGGTATGTGTATTTAGCTTTTTTATTCTTTATGCGGTAGAAGTTGCCGGTATTAGCAATGTTCTGGCTGCCGATTACCTGGGCTGGGGCTGCGGATTGGCTTTTATGGTTGGTAGATTTTTCGGTGTTTTTTTGATGAAATTTATTGCCTCTGAGCGATTGCTGGCAATTTATTCTGCAATCTGTATTTTACTTTGCCTCATAGCTACGTTTAGTTATGGTTTTATTGCTATTTACTCAGTGATTGGGATCACTTTCTTTATGTCAATCATGTTTCCTACAATTTTCTCATTGGGAATTAAGGGATTAGGAAACGATACCCAATACGGAAGCAGTTTAATAGTGATGGCCATTTTTGGGGGAGCAGTTCTGCCTTTGCTATTTGGCTATATTTCTGACCTGAGTGGAAAGGTTCAATTCGGACAAATAGTAAGTTTACTTTGCTTTTGTGTTATTTTGGCCTTCGCATTAACAGGATATAAAGTTGTAAAACCCCAAACAAAAAAATATGCATAGATATTGTCTTGCAGTCGATTTAAAGGATGATCCGAAATTAATTGCGGAGTATGAATTATGGCATAGAAAGGTCTGGCCCGAAATTATCAATAGTATCCGGTCTTCAGGGATTGAGGATATGACGATCTACCGTTATTCAAACCGTCTGTTCATGATCATGGAGGTAAATGATGATTTCAGCTTTGAAAAAAAGGCAGCCGCTGATCTTGCTGATCCAAAGGTTCAGGAATGGGAAGAGTTTATGTGGAACTTTCAACAGGCCATTCCGGGTGTTAAACCGGGTGAAAAATGGGTTTTAATGGATAAAATATTTCAACTATAATATAAATGAATACCAATTACGAAGAGGGAGAAAAGCATAGATTTTTGCAGATTCATGTACAGGATAATGTTCTGGTTGCCTTGCAGGATCTTGTAAAGGGTGAAGAAATAAATTTCGGAGAGAAAAAGCTGGTTCTAAGTACAGCTGTGGAATCGAAACATAAGTTTGCCCTCAAGCCATTTAAAAAAGGAGAACGGATCATTATGTATGGAGTTCTGGTTGGTATTGCCAATCAGGATATTGCTCAGGGAGAGGCGATTACAGTGAAGAATGTGGATCATGCATCCAGTGATTACGTTCTTGCTGAGCGCAAGGTTCATTGGGATAAACCTGATATTTCTGACTTTGCTTCTAAAACCTTTAATGGATTTCACCGGGCCGATGGCTCAGTTGGAACCCGCAATTTCTGGCTGGTCATTCCATTGGTGTTTTGTGAAAACCGAAATGTGAATGTACTAAAGGAGGCGCTTGATGAAAAGCTTGGTTATAAAAAAGTTAAGAGTTATGAAAGTGAGGTCGAGAGTCTTATTAGCCTCTATAAAACAGGAAAATCTACCGAAGAAATTCTGAATGCCGATCTGAAGGCTACACCAGTTGAAGCTAACAGGGCCCGTTTGTTCCCGAATGTGGATGGAGTTAAGTTCATAACACATGACATGGGTTGCGGAGGAATTAAACTTGATGCAGATAGTTTATGCGGATTGATTGCAGGTTATATTACCCATCCAAATGTTGCCGGGGCGACAATATTGAGTCTGGGTTGCCAGCATTCGGAAGTGAGTACCTTACAGAATGAGATCAAAAAGCGTGATCCTCAATTCAGCAAGCCTTTGACTATTCTCGAACAACAGGCTCTGGGTACCGAATCTAATCTGATGAAGGAAGCTTTGAAAAGAACTTTTGCAGGTCTGATTGAAGCGAATAAAATTGAACGTAAACCGGCACCGGTATCCAAAATATGTATCGGTTTGGAATGTGGTGGATCGGATGGATTTTCGGGGATCTCTGCTAATCCGGCCTTAGGATATGTTTCAGACATCCTGGTTTCTTTAGGTGGCTCTGTAGTGCTTTCTGAATTCCCTGAGCTTTGCGGGGTGGAGCAGGAGTTGAGCGACCGTTGTGTGGATGAAGAAACTGCTACCCGTTTTATGCATTTAATGAGTACCTACAATGCCAGGGCGGTAGCCGATGGCTCTGGTTTTTACGCCAATCCATCTCCCGGAAATATCCGTGACGGATTAATCACCGATGCAATGAAATCGGCCGGTGCTGCTAAAAAAGGTGGGTCCTCTCCGGTAACTGCGGTGCTTGATTATCCTGAGAAGGTTAAAAGTATGGGACTAAACCTCCTCTGTACTCCTGGAAGTGATGTGGAAAGCACCACCGCAGAAGTCGCCGCAGGGGCCAATATCGTGCTTTTTACAACAGGTTTGGGTACTCCGACAGGGAATCCGGTTACACCGGTTATCAAGCTGAGTACCAATACAAAAACATTTCTGAAAATGCCTGATATTATCGATATTAACTGCGGAACAATCATTGACGGTTCGGAGACCATAAAAGAGAATGCTCACCGTATTCTTGACTATGTGATCAGCGTGGCAAGCGGTGAAGAACAGCCCAAAGCTATGCAATTGGGTCAGGACGATTTTATCCCATGGAAACGTGGTGTTTCATTATAATTTTATCAAATATTTAAATAATATGTTCAGCTTAAAAGGAAAAACAGCAGTAATTACAGGAGGAGGAAGTGGTATTGGGAAAGGTATCGCTTTGGTGTTTGCAGCCCAGGGTGCCAATGTTAAGATAGTGGAATTAAATCAGGATGCAGGTCTGGAAGTAGTAAAAGAGATCACGGATAATGGCGGATTAGCTTCTGCACATGCATGTGATGTATCCAAACAGGCCGATGTGCTATCTCTGTTCAACAGTATCGGTAAAATCGATATTCTGGTTAACAATGCGGGTATTGCGCATGTAGGAAGAGCCGACACAACTTCTGAGGCAGATATGGATCGAATCTATAATGTCAATGTGAAAGGCGCTTACAACTGTCTTTTTGCTTCAATTCCCTTGATGAAGAAAAGCGGTGGAGGTGCAATCCTTAACCTGGCATCTATCGTGGCTATTGTTGGTGTAGCTGATCGCTTTGCCTATTCAATGAGTAAAGGAGCAATATATGCAATGACACTATCGGTAGCCAAAGATTACCTCGCTGATAATATCCGTTGTAACAGTATCTCACCTGCAAGGGTGCACACCCCCTTTGTGGATGGATTTATTGCCAAAAACTATCCAGGTCAGGAAAAAGAAATGTTCGAGAAACTGTCCAAAACACAACCGGTTGGCAGAATGGCAACCCCTGAAGATATTGCAGCAATCGCTTTATACCTTTGTTCGGATGAAGCCAGCTTTGTGACAGGAAATGATTATCCTATCGATGGTGGATTTATTAAGCTGAACAGCTAATTTTTATAATTCAAATAATGCCTAAGGGCTTTTTATTTAAACGGATGGATTATTTGTTGCTTAGACAAAGAGAATCATCCAAACAAAATTCAATACTAAAATGAAATTAATCAGATGGGGGAAACCCGGACAGGAAAAAACAGGAGTAATTATCAATGATGTAAAATATGATACCTCTGCTTTTGGTGAAGATTACAATGAGGCATTTTTTGAAAACGACGGACTTAATCGTCTGGCTGCATTTTTGAAAGCAAATGATGGTAAACTTAATGCAATTAGTGCATCTGAGCGCTTAGGTTCTCCGGTTGCCCGCCCTTCCAAGATCCTGTGTATTGGCCTAAACTATGTGAAGCATGCTGAGGAGTCGGGAATGGCTATCCCTGCAGAACCTATTCTGTTCATGAAGTCAACCACTTCATTAGTAGGCCCTTTTGATGACATAACAATCCCTAAAAATTCTGTGAAATCAGATTGGGAAGTGGAACTGGCCTTTGTGATCGGTAAAAAAGCAAGCTACGTTTCTGAAGCAGAAGCAATGGATTATGTAGCAGGATATTGCCTTCATAATGATGTTTCTGAGCGTGAATGGCAGTTGGAACGTGGTGGTACCTGGGACAAAGGGAAAGGCTGCGATACCTTCGCGCCGGTTGGTCCGTTTCTGGCGACTAAAGACGAGATCGCTGATCCGCATAAATTAAGATTATGGTTAAAACTGAATGGTAAGATCATGCAGGACAGTAACACTGACGATCTGATTTTCAATATTCCTTTCCTTGTATCTTACCTGAGTAATTTCATGACCCTTCTTCCGGGAGATATTATTTCAACAGGAACTCCGGCAGGTGTGGGATTAGGTTTCAAGCCACCAATATTCCTGAAAGATGGAGATGTTATTGAATTAGGTATTGATGGACTTGGCGAATCAAGACAGGTTGCTAAAGCCTATGTTAAAGCTTGATTCACATCAGCACTTTTGGAAATTTGACCCAATAAGAGATAACTGGATCACAGAGGAAATGGAAGTCATTCGCCATGACTTCCTTCCTCCTGATCTTAAACCATTACTTGATGCCAATGGAATACAGGCTTGCATCGCAGTACAGGCAGATCAATCCGGAACAGAAACCGATTTTCTCCTCAGCCTTGCTGAAGAATATCATTTCATTCAAGGAGTCGTGGGCTGGGTTGATCTTTGTTCCCCCAAAGTTCATGAACGGCTGGAGTATTATTCTCAATTCCAAAAACTCAAAGGATTCAGGCATATTCTTCAAGCCGAACCTGTAGAATTTATGCTCAAGCCCGAATTTCAAAGAGGAATTGCGGCTTTAAATGATTTCGGATTTACCTATGATGTTCTTATCTACCCTCAGCATCTGCCTGTCACCCTTGACTTGATCGGGGCGCATAGCAATCAAGCCTTTATTATTGATCACCTCGCAAAACCTGATATAAAAAATGGTCTTTTTAATAATTGGGAGTCCGAATTGAAACAAATCGCTTCATTTGAGAATGTTTTTTGCAAACTTTCGGGCATGATCACCGAAGCTGATCTTAGAAACTGGAAGAAGGAGGATATCTTTCCCTACATGGATAAAGTTTTCAATATATTCGGAGCAGAACGACTGATGTTTGGCAGCGATTGGCCGGTGTGTAAACTGGCAGGTGAATATGATGTAGTTTGTGGATTGGTTGATGAATATTTAAGTAAATTGAGTATCAGGGAGCAGGAACTGGTTTGGGGGAAGAATGCGGAACAATTCTATAAACTTTAGTACATTCATACTGCCAATGGTAGAGGAGCGCTTTGTCATTGCGAGCCCAGCGCGGTAATCCCTAAAATTAATGAGATTGCTTCGTCTTGCCTGCTCGTCCGGTTAGGTGGGCCTCCTCGCAATGACAACATTTATTGACACAGTTGAATTGCCCTTCTGGTCGATGTTATCACCGACCATGGGGTGGGAGTGCTGAAGGTACGGTGCAAATACCGACCAGAAGAGAAATTTGACGTATTAAAAGCTAGCAAATGGACTTAAAATTAAAAGATAAAGTAATTCTGGTCAGCGGTGGTGCCAAGGGCATTGGTGAGGCAATAGTCAAAATTTTGGCTGCTGAAGGGGCCATTCCGGTGATAATTGGCCGGAATGAGGCGGATAACCTGAAAGTGCTTGCTGAAATAGAATATGAGGGAGCTCAGGCTTTCCAGATCAGCGCCGAGTTAACCAAACCCGAAGAATGTGAAAAGGTGATCAAATTGACACTGGAAAAATTTGGCAGGATTGATTCATTGGTAAACAATGCCGGGGTAAACGATAGTGTAGGTTTAGAAAAAGGCTCTTACGATGGTTTCATAGCTAGTTTGCATAAAAACGTGATTCATTATTATTTACTGGCCCATCATGCTTTGCCTGCACTCAAAAAATCTAAAGGTGCTGCGATTGTAAATATCAGTTCGAAAACCGCTGAAACAGGTCAGGGAGGTACATCTGCCTATGCTGCAGCGAATGGCGCACGCAATGCCTTAACCCGCGAATGGGCAGTTGAATTATTGCCTCACAGCATACGTGTCAATTCGGTAATTGTTGCAGAATGCTGGACCCCGCTTTATGAAAGCTGGATCAAAACCCTTGAAAACCCTGAAGAAAAACTGAAAGATATTGTAAGTAAAATTCCCTTAGAACACCGCATGACTACTGCAAAGGAAATTGCTGATACCGTTGCCTTTTTGCTTTCAGAGCGATCTTCACATACCACGGGGCAATTGATACATGTGGATGGAGGATATGTTCATTTAGACCGCGCGATAGGATAAGCTTAAAGCTGAAAGGGAAAAGCTAATTTGCATTTTGACCGTTATTCCGAATGCAATTAAGAATCTGTTCAAAAAGGGCTTAAATATCTTTTTGCCCATTAGCTATTCCTGATACTAAGCCCCTAATTCCCATACCCAAAAAAGTATCATTTGCTTTTCATTTCATATGAATTACTAAATTAACCAAAACAGACACCTGATAACTGACAACACATCTATTATGAAAAACACCCTCCTGATACTACTATCAACCCTCCTGCTTTCATTCCAGATAAGTAAAAGCGCAGATCCGGCAATTTATTTGAATAGTTTGAAGGCAGAATTCAAAAAAGAATGGCCTAAAAACAGAACCATTAATTTAGTGTTTCACGGACATTCTGTTCCTGCAGGATATTTCAAAACACCGGTTGTAAATACTCTGGAAGCCTATCCATACCAGCTGCTTAGAGAACTGAAATCTGTCTATCCTTATGCAGTTATAAATATCATCAATACCTCAATTGGTGGTGAAAACTCAGAAAGCGGAGCCAAACGATTTGAAACGGAAGTTTTAAATCATAAACCGGATGTGCTTTTTATTGATTATGCGTTAAACGATCAGGGAATTGGTTTGGCAAGAGCTAAAATTGCCTGGGAAAAAATGATCAGAACCGCGATGAAAAAAGACATCAAAGTTATACTCCTTAGTCCTTCTCCAGATCAGCGAGTGAATATCCTTGAAGCCAATAATGTGCTGGAACAGCATGCCACGCAGATAAAGAGCCTTTCTGTAAAATACGGCATTGGATTTGTAGATGTTTTTAAGATGTTCCAACAAAGGGTAGTTTCCGGTCAAGCTATTACAGACTATATGTCTCAGGTAAATCATCCAAATGAGAGGGGCCATGCACTGATTGCAAATGGAATTGTAAAATACTTTAAATAGTACACACAATCATCTGTCGTGGATTAACCAGAAAAGTGTTACCTGATAGTATTGAATAGAATAAATATGGGAAGAAGTTGATAATATTTGCCCCAATAATATTGTAATTGCCTAAATTAGAGCGCTTTAGTTTTGCAGGAAAGTTTATTGACAAAAGCTGCAAGTAATAATTTAACATTCAACCTTTAGACTTAAATTAATTCCATGGGAAAAGAAAAAGATAATCAAAGAATTCTCAAAAACAGATATATCCCAACTACAGAATTTTACAGTCAAATCATTGATAGCCTACAGGATTATTCAATTTTTACTTTAGATAATGAGTACAACATAAATAGCTGGAGTTCAGGATCTGCCAAAATATTTGGTTACGAAACGGATGAAGTTATTGGAGAACCATTTGATATTATTTTTACAGAGGAAGATTTAAAAAATGGCATTCCCCAAATTGAAATTGATACAGCATTATTAGACGGCAGAGCTACGGACAATAGATGGCACATTACTAAAGACAAATGCCTTTTTTACGCCTATGGCCTCGTATTTCCTCTCATTGGTTCAGATGGAGAAAGGTTGGGTTTTGTTAAAATTTTACGTGATTTAACAGACCGGAAAAAATCGGAAGATTCTATCAAAAAGTATATCAAGGATTTAGAAGAACTCAATACGCACAAGGAAAGTGTTCTGGCAATACTTTCCCACGATTTAAGAAGTCCTTTGACGGGTATTATCGGAACTGCAGCATATTTGAAAGAAGATTTCCTTAAAATGAAGTCCGAAGATGTTCAGGAAATGCTGGACATGCTTTATCAATCATCAAAGGATGAGTTAGATATGCTGGACTACTTAGTAGAATGGGCAAGAATTAAATATGCATCCGAAGTTTTTTCTCCAACAAAAATAAAACTAACCGAATACATTAATAAAGTCTTCGATACCTTAAATGAAACTGCTTCTTTAAACGCAATAAACCTTCACAACGAAATTGAAACAGATACTGCAGTATTTGCTGACAGTAAAATGTTGATTTCCATCATTCAGAATATTGTTTCAAATGCAATAAAACATTCGAGTAAAGGAGACTCCATTACGATATCATCATATAGCAAGGAGGATAAAATCATTATTCAGGTTAAAGACACCGGTACCGGTATGTCCAAAGAAATAATGAGTAAACTCTTTACTCCTCAAATCAAAGCCCTTTCTGAAACAAGAAAAATAAATCGGGGGGCTGGTATTGGATTATTATTAGTGAAAGGATTTTTAGAAAAAAATGGAGGTGAAATATGGGTAGAAAGTGTTGAAGGGGAAGGGTCATCTTTTTATTTTACCTTACCCAAGGAAAAACCATTGTATAAAACTGGCAGTTCAGACGAAATTATGTTTGATGAGAGTCATTAGTGTAAAAATTTGCTAAAGACACTTCACTTACATTTTACCGGCGTTTGCAATCCCATAGGTTGAATATTGTTACAGACAACGGTGAAACAAAAAACAAAGGTCCATTATCCAATAGAAATGCCAGAACATCGGTATTAAAAACAGTATCGCCGTTTAGTTTAAAGCATCTCTAAGAATTTGCATTTGACCAGAGAAGCAAGGAAATTTAACTTCTCTTCAAGGTATTGAAATTTCGAGGACTAAATTTAATTAATGATCTTCAAATTTAATACTGAGAGTTATCTCAATGAACTCTATCTGCTAGTATTTATTCCTATCTGCTCTTTTAAATGGTTTTCGTCGAAAATCAATGCTTTGAACATGTGAATCTTACAACTCTTTTCAGTAATTCTATAATACATACCTCAACATAGAACTGCACTTTTGTAGGACATAAAAATCATCCAATTTTCATAAAAATAATCTGCCTGCCTTGTGAAAATATTTTTTGACTGGCACAAGTATTTTTTTGTTCTTATCTGTAAACAATCAAAGTTAAAATTTCATATAACCTATAATAACAATTAAACAATCAATAAAATGGAGAATTCAAAAACAATTGATGTGCTAAATACGCTCATCACTATCAACAACGATAGAATTGAAGGTTACGAAACGGCATCCAATGAAACCGAAGAGCAAGATTTAAAAATCCTGTTTGGACATTTAAGTTCAACCAGCCAAAAATGCAAACAGGAACTAAGCATTGAAGTGAGCAAGTTAAACGGTACGCCAGCCGAAGGCACCATGGTATCAGGCAAATTCTTTCGGGTATGGATGGATGTAAAAGCAGCACTTACAGGTAAAGACCGCAAAGCTATCCTAAACTCATGCGAGTATGGCGAGGACGTTGCGAAAAGCACTTATGAAAATGCATTAAAAAATGACACAGAATATTTAAGTACTGAACTTCAAGCTATAATTAAGGCACAACACACATTACTTGTTGCTGATCATAATAAAGTGAAAGCTTTAAGAGATGCTATAGTATAAGCATTTCAGGCACAAATAATATGTAAATATTGTGGATGTGTATTCGCAGGGTTAATCTAAAATTTATACTCTCTATTAAATGGATAATCGAAACTGATAATGTCTAATGTACAAGCACTAATTGATAAATAGTCAACTGAATTATCTCTTCGTGCTTGTATATTTACTGAAAATCCATAATAGGACAGTTAAAATTATAGTACACCTGATAAACCATTAAAAAAGAAGAAAATGGCAAAAAGAAAAAATAGTCAGGGTGTGCCTCGGCCCGGCACAATGTTAGAACAAAAAACTTTTCAGGATTTCAATAATCGGAAACCCTCTCAGGGTGATCCAAACGAAAGCAAAAGTAAGCTAAACCCTGAAGATTTGGCACAGCCGGAACAATCAGGAACTCCGGTGCCGGATGATAAGCTTGAAGTGCTGAAAACAGTACCGGGTGCACCTAAATCCAGTACAGATACAGGTATATAAATATACATTTTTGTCTCGACTGATGCCTTGATCTAAAGATTTACAGATCAGATTTTACTCATTTCTTTTTTGATAAGGTTAAAGATCCACCTATTCAAACAGGATAGCTTATCCAAATCCTCCATAGTATTCCTTTTTTTTATAAATTTCTTCCATCCAGTTAATTTAGTATATCATTCTGTAACACAAAGTGCTTTTAAATATAACATGGGAAATAAAAGACAAATTACCGATGTTTCGGTATCAGGAATACTTCTATTTATCCCTTTTGTTGCAATACAGTATAAAAGCCGAATGGCAATATTTGATTTTTTATAATGGGAATTCTATTGTCGGCTAAAGGCTTAATATATCAATCTGTGCCAAGATAAGAAATGAGCAGACTTAACTGAATTATAATCTATGGACATGTTTTTTTTGTGTTCTTTCTAATTTGAGCTAAGCTTACACTAGTTTAATTGGTACATTTTAATGTTTTTTCTTAAGTTTATAAATACATCTAATCATAAAGCTATGAATAAAGTTATCGGTATAGTATTAATTATTGCCAGTTTAGCAATTGCTTATGTAGGAATCACTAAGATTTCACAAAGTACAGAATCTGTTAATTTTTTGGGTATCAAAGTCGAAGCCTCAGATAATTCAGGTAAAACAGAGGGCTTCCTGTTTCTTGGACTTGCGGTTGCACTTTTTGCCGGAGGAATATATACCCTGAACAGAACAAAAAGTTAATCCATTTTTGATTAGACAGGAATATTATGCTCTGCTTTTGCTATTCTTGAAAGGGCAATGGACAATTCTGTATGGCATTCATCTAAAAAATTTCGCACTGGCCGTATCTTTAATTGCACCATGTTTATCCTTATAGATGAAATAAGCCTCCAGTCCTCTATGCTTTTTCAGAAAGGCAAAAGCATTTTCTAGATCCTTGCCAATCAATACATTATCATAGCCATCAGCGCTCATTGCTTTTTCGGATCTGACAGTCACGCTGATCATTTCATTTTCAATTGGCCTGCCGGTTTTCGGATTCATTAGGTGGGAAATCTTTTTTGAGCCGTTTTGTATATATTTCCGGTAATTACCGGAAGTGGTGATTGCCCCGCCTTTTAGTTCGATGATTTTTTGGATTAAAGCTTCTTCGTCTTTGTCATTCGAAGGCTGTTCAATTCCAATCCGCATGATCTGATTTCCGGGTTGTTTACGTCCTTTTATTCTGATCTCTCCCCCGATTTCGATCAGATAATTTTGGATGCCCCTGGATTCGATGTAATCCGAAATTACATCCACACTGTAACCCTGAGCAATACCATTCACATCAATCTTCAAACATGGAATATCCTTAATTAACCGATTGCCCCTTATATGGAGCTTATCCGAACCAGAACAAGAGAGTGCTTTATTGATTACTTCATCGGATGGCGGATTATTATGCCGCTTTGCCCCGAAACCCCATGCCTCTACAATGGGAAGTATGCTGATATCAAAAACTCCACCACTTTCCGACCAAATCTTTAAGGAGCGCATGACCACCCGGGCAAGATGCTCATCCATTACAATTCCTTTTTCGGAATTATTGAACTGATTGATCAGGGAATAAGCTTTGTAGATTGAAAGTGAGCTGTCAAGTTCAGCGAATTTTTGATCAATCGATGTTGAACTGATAATGGCTTCTTTGGCATAATAGGTAATCTGATAACTTGTGCCCTGTGCGAAACCGGAGATTTGGAATTTGGAGTAAGATTGGGTTTTCCTGCTTCCACAACCGGGTAGGATGGGTAGGATTGATAGGATGGGTAGGATTTGTAGGATTACAATATACCTGATACTCATAATCCTACCCTGATTAAAAACCCTGCTCATACTAAAATCCTCTAATCCTAAAATCCTCTAATCCTAATATCCTAATGCGCCGGTTGTAGTATAGTATTTCGCAATCATATTCGGTACTTCCCATTCAGGCATAGAATTGTTCAGAATATAGCCGATCGCCACTTCAGCAGAGTTAGTACGAGTGAATGTTCCAGGTTGCACAATCCATTCATCCCCTTTTTGGATCAGGTCGAAGCCGGGGTATTTCTGCTGCATTCTGGCATTTACTGATTCGATGGCCGAAGTGAATTTAGCCTCCGGAATACCCGGTGCGGCTTTGATATATAATGTAGCCCGGTATTTTTCATCTGCACCCTGCCTTAGCTCCAGATCGGCTTTAGTACCCCGCATAAGCGCATAATGAGTGTCACTGGAGCCTGCAGGCTCCCTGTACCTCCAGTTAACGGTCACTTTTGCATGGACTCCTTTAATTGTATAATTGATCTCACCATTCGCTAAGACCGACAAAATGCTGTCTTTCACATATTTTTTCAGGTAATCAGGGTAATCTACTCGAGTAACCCGCTTAAATTCGGATGGAGTAAGATCAGTTGGCCATTCTTTTGAACTCAGGATTTTGATGTCCTTTTTATAGTTGAGTATCACTCCTGGAAATCCTGCCCATTGCGTCATGTCGACCAGGTGAGTACTCACATCGGTAATTCCATGGCCCTGCTGATCAATATCAAAAAACCAGGCCGGGCGACGGGCAGGTTCATTGCCGGAGAATTTCAGGAAATGGTGTAAATTTTCCTGGATAAGTGATGGATCATCCTCGCTACCCTTTTTAAGTTTTCCGAATAATTCCGGTAGTTCTGACAGTTCTTTCTGCAAAATATTACTGATATCATAACGCAGATCCATCGGGTCGAAGATCAAAACCTTCTTTTTCCTTGCAAGTTTGAATGACTTTTTCAGCATCTGAAAATCTTTTGGTGTTACTGCCAACGGCTTATCTGCTAAAACATGCATACCAGCTTCAATTGAACGGCGCATATATTCAGCTTTTTTGCTGTTATTCCCTGAAATAATTACCGCATTACCTTTTTTTTCGGCCAGCATCCTTTCCAGGTAATCTGCGCCGGTATAAACCACCATTTTCCATTTGGTGGGATTGGAAGCGCGGGAATTCATTCCATTAATACTTTTCAGATAGGTCTCTACATCCGGACCGGCCGGAGCATATACATGAACTTCCGAATCTAAGCCCTCATACATTCTACCCTGCATATAGGTTGCATGACCATGACCGGGATCCAGAACAATGAGTTTAATGGTTGCATTTTGCGCAATTCCCTGAATTGCAATTAGGTTGAATGAAAGTAATACAAGGGCGAAAGGGATAGATTTATAATTTAACAATTTATTAATATAATTTCTTTTTAAGAGAATCTGGAATGTCATTATTATTCGGACTAAATTATTAAAAATCATTTTTCTATCAGAATTGTACTTAATCAAATATAAGAGAATTGATTAATCCTGTATTTTTATATATTTAATCATATACATATTCATCCTGTTCAAAATGAGTAATCCGATTACACTAATCAGAAAAATCATCCCGGCATTTTTTATGCTCATTGTCCTGATAGTATCTACAGTCAATGCCCAGACCAAAAAACCGAAAAAATATATTGTGAATGGTTACGTTGGGGGTTATCGTGGCTTAGTTAAAGTTGAGGAGATTGATGCCGATAAACTAACTCATATCAATTACGCTTTTGTGAATGTAAAAGACAGTCTGGCATTTCTTACCAATCTGAAGACTGATTCTACGAATTTCCGGCTGTTAAACGGACTGAAAAAAATCAATCCTGATCTTAAAATTGTGATTTCCATCGGTGGATGGTCATGGAGTGAAAATTTTTCAGATGCGGTATTAACTCCAACATCAAGAAAATTATTTGCAAAAAGCAGTGTTGATATTGTCAGGCAGTATGATTTGGATGGAGTGGATATCGACTGGGAATACCCGGCTATGAGGGGCGAAGAAGGCAATGTGTACCGTCCTGAGGATAAGCAGAATTTTACCCTCATGTTCAGAGAAATTCGAACTGAACTGGATAAGCTGGAAGCCGAAAAGGGCCGGAAATATCTTCTTACAGCCGCAGTAGGCGGATCCAAATCCTTTGTTAACAATACAGAAATGGCTGAAGTTGCCAAAATTCTCGATTATATTCTGATCATGACCTATGATTACGGAGGTAAAACAGTAGCGCATCATACCAATCTATATCCTTCGAAAGGGTTGGAGAATTCAAGCTCAGCACATAAATCGGTGATGGATTTTATAGAAGGGGGAGTACCTGCCCATAAAATCGGACTAGGTGCTGCATTTTACGGCAAGAGCAGGGAGGCTGAAAACGGAAAAAACAATGGACTAAATCAGCCGCTGGTTTCAGGTTCGAAAGTAGCTGCAGGGCAGGGTGGAGGCTACACCAAGATGAGGAATGAATTTATTAATAAGAATGGTTACACACAACATTGGGACAGGCATGCCAAAGCTCCTTACCTTTTTAATCCGGAGACAAAAGTTTTAATTACCTACGACGATGAACGCTCTATCAGAATGAAAGCAAGGTATATCAAAAAGCATAAACTGGCCGGAATTTTCTTCTGGGAGTATTTTTCTGATCCGGAGGAGTATTTATTGAGGGAGATTGATCGAGTGCTTCCTTGATTTTAGAACAAGAGCCAAGAATCAAGAGCCAAGAATCAAGACCAATCAATCAGGACATTAATTTAGTATCTCAGATTTTGAGGGTGCAGTAATCTGTTATCCCGAGGCAGGAGAAATCTGATTTTTTTATGGAGTATTTACTCAAAAGGTATATTCCATGTTGTATGAAACGTGATTAAATCTTGGTTCTTGATTCTTGAATCAAAAAAACTACTCATTTCTCAAAAAATAATCATAAATCATCTTCGACACCTTAGCCATCGATTTAACCGTAGCCTTATCGTTCTCCAATTCCTTCGATAGTAATACCAGAACATATTTTCTCCCATCCTGAAGTATCACGATTCCTGCATCATGATTCACACCGGTAATCCAACCCGTTTTATGCGCCACTTTAACCTTTTTAGGTAGTTTTGCTGGTATTTTGTCATTAAATTTCTGATCGAGAAGGATATTGATCATCGCATCTGAAGAATTTTTATCAACAACAAGTCCTTCTGCCATTTTTGAAAAGATCAGCATCTGATCATATGCAGTTGTTGTGTTGTTCAATCCCGCACGGTAGGCTTTTGAATCCTCTACTCCACGTAAGACCTGAATATCATTGGCTCCCATATCCCGCATGGTCATGTTTGCATTCTGTGCTCCCACTAGGTCGATGATAATATTAGTGGCAAGATTACTGCTTTGAATAATCATGAGATAAAGCAAATCATAAATCTTAACTTTCTTTCCAGCTTTGGTATATAATTCAGTCTCACTGTCGTCTTTTGGATCTAGTGAATAAATGCTTCCGTCAACTATGCTTTTGAATTCATTTTTAACGGTCAGCGAGTCATTAATAGAAAATTTTCCGGCATTAGCCTGATTATAAGCTTCGATCAGGACCGGGGTTTTCATCGTACTTGCAGCATGAAAATTCAACTTTTCATTAATCAGAATTTCTTCACCACTTGACAGGTTTCTGTAAGCAATAGCAAAGACACCCTTATTTTTAGCGAGTTCTGCATTGATCTTATTTTTGAGATCTTCCGGATCTTTTGGCCCTGATGGCAGCATGAAAAGTAAAATTGGCAGGATTAATGAATACATCATTTTACTCCGGATTAATAAAGGAGCAATGGCGAATATAGCAATAGTATAATTTGTATTTTTGGATCCCACAAATATTATGAAATCATGATCAGATCAAACAGTTTTTTGTTGTTTGCCTTACTCTTAACAATGTTTCAGGCGGCCATGTGCCAGGTAAATCTGAAAAGTGTTGATCAGGTTTGGGACCATTACGATCGATACAAGGAATCTTTGATTACAAACCGGTTTTTTAAACATACCGAAGTCGTTTCACTGATAAATAAACATACTACATCCGGGCTGCTTAATTCTGAAAAGATCGGCCAATCTGTTAAGGGCAGGAGCATTAATCATTTGACACTTGGGTCAGGTAAAACAAAGGTATTATTATGGTCACAAATGCATGGCGATGAGTCGACTGCAACCATGGCCCTGTTCGATCTTTTCAATTTTCTAGCTGCGGATGATGAACATAACGATTTAAGAAATCTGATTCTGGGAAGTCTGGAGCTTCATATCGTCCCCATGCTCAATCCTGATGGTGCACAGCGATGGAAAAGAAGGAATGATCTTGAAATTGACGTAAACAGGGATGCCCGTATGCTTGTAACACCAGAGGGCAGGGCATTGATGAATCTTGCGAAGAAAATTAAACCTGAAATAGGCTTTAACCTTCATGATCAAAGCACACTATATGCTGCCGGTCCTAATCAAAATACCGCAACAATATCTTTTCTTGCTCCTGCATATGATTACCCGAAGAGTATGAACGAAGTCAGGAAAAGTGCTACCCAGTTGATTTTGACTATGAATAATGCTTTGCAAACCAAGGTTCCCGGTAAGATTGCTAAATATGATGATGCCTTTGATCCACGTTGTTTTGGGGATACCTTTCAGGGAATGGGTATATCAACCATTCTGATCGAATCGGGTGGATTTTACGCCGATCCTGAAAAGCAATTCATCAGAAAGCTGAATTTTTATGCCCTTCTTAACGCCTTTGTTTCTATTGCTGAAAAAACCTATGCAAGTCAAAATATTGCTGATTATCAGGAAATTCCGGAGAACAGCCGGTCTTTGTATGATGTACTGATCAGAAATGTAAGCATAATTAAGGAAGGTATTCAGTTCCGTACTAATCTGGGGATAGTCCATTCTCAAATCAAAGGTCCTGAATATGGAAGTATGTCATATAATGGCCGAATTGAAGAATTGGGTGATGTAGAACAGACTTATGGCTATGATGAAATTGATGCCTCGAGCCTGACTTTTACTCCGGGGAATATCAAACTAATGCAAAAAAGCGAATGGGAAGTATTAAGTCCGAAGCAGGAGATCGATCTGATCCGCGCCGGCTATCTCTTTATAAAATGGACAGATGGAACCTCACCCTCAGGCCCGCTAAATGCAAGGCTCCTAAACCTGACCAACAAGGAAAATAATACTATACAAACTGCTTCGATTGGTCAACAGGCTCAGTTTTTGCTGAGCAGAGATGGAAAACCTGTTTACGCATTGCTTAATGGTTATGTTCTTGATTTGACTAAGGATGTGACTGCTGTTCCGAATGTCTATGGATATTGAGAGGTATTTTTATCGAGTTTAGTCTTTACCAAGCTTAAATCCGAGCTCAGGAAATTGATTCTGCTCTCATCCTGTCCGGAGAGTTAAGCGCAGCGTCTCTCCGGATGCTAAATAAAAAAGAGTCTTCAGACTCGCCAGTATGATAAACTTTGATTTATTCCTTATGATTGGTGTTGTCACCGTATCAGAACTAAGCTTACTTTGAATAAGCAATCCTATTAATCAGGCTGAGTAAGGATCGATCGCCTGCGGCATCTCCCAAAATTTGCCAGATCATTATTCCCGAAGCATTTTCTTTTGCAAGCAATGTTTTTTTGCGCATGGTATCTTCTCCATTGTAATACATGATCTGACCATCAGGCATTGTTAGCTGATCAGTTTTTTCAGCTCCGGGGAAGGTTTTAACAATCTGTTCGTAATTCATACTGGTGGCTTTTGAAGTCAGTTCAGGCCCAAAGCCGTAACCATAAAAACCGACGCCCAGAACAATTTTTTCTTTGGGGATGTTCCTCAAGTTCCTAAAGTAGTCCAGATCTGTAAGGGCATGCTCATAGGTTGAATGGGGACCAGGTTTGGAAGGTCTCCACGGACCGGTATGATCGTAACTCATCAGAGTCATGAAGTCGTATTGGGCCAAAGCTCTGTCACTGAGCTGATCTTTATAGAAGATGGCGATCGCTGAAGTAATTAATTTTTTATGAGGCTTAAGAACATTGGCGAGTCCGACTACAAAATTTTCGTAATTCTCGTCAATATCACTTCCTTCAATATCAACATCAATACCATCAAAGTCATATTTTAAGGTAATCAGAAAAAGGTCGTTGATGAATCTTGCCCGGTTTTCATCCCTCAGAAGTTTATGGTAATATTCATGTCTTCCGCCACCAGCAATTGATGGAAGGACCTTTACTCCATGTTTATGCGCTGCTTTTATAAAGGGTTTAAGTGCAGAAAGATCCTGATTGAAATTGCCAAGGGTATCGGGATTCAGAAATGAAAGATTAACATGAGTAAGTTTATCAAAGGGAACTGTCTTTAAATCTGCAGTCATTGCCGCTTTCAATGAGTAATAGCCGACCACTTTGAAATCTGATTTTTTCAGCGACTGACCTTGTGCCTGCAAAAGCAGCAGATTTAAATAAATTAATAGTGCAATTTGCTTCATTTTTTGAATATGGAGATTATCATATTAATTTGGATAAAATTCTTTTACCCGGATGTCTTCTTTTATTGCTTCTTCAGTTTTACCCTGTTTTCTCAAAATTGAAGCCCTGTATTTATGACATTTGGCGGCCACCCAGGAGTCTGGAAAAGATCGTGCAGATTGGGTAAACAGATCATAAGCTTTTTGCTGTGATTCAGCATCTTTTTTCTTCATCAGTTCCTTACCATCAATATAATCCTGATGCCAGCGCCTTGCAATTGTACTCATACGATCTGCCTCCTGCAAGGTTGAAAATTGAGGGGGGAATTTGGAAGGAGTTTTCGGGCTGATGGTAAGATTGCCATTTTTAAAGAATTTCTCAATTGATTTGGCAATCGCATGAGCCTCATTATAATTATGCTCTCTGGTTTTTAAACTGGCTTCCTCAGCCGGGTGGGTGAAGAGGGAGGCTTCTGCAAGAACACCGGGAATGCCATAGGTTCCCCTCAATACCGAAGATCCTGCACCAGAAAAAATTGTAAAATCAGAAACCACACTTACAGGTGTTTTTGTTTTGTACATGTATTTTTTTAGATTCTTTGCCAGCATTTTTCCAAAAAACACACCGGCCTGGTTTTCTGAGGCAAGGCCATGATAATAAATGATCGGGAAATTAACTGATGAGTCGGCAGTAGCATTATGGTGAATGGAAATAAAGAAATCTGCTTTATTTTCAACAGCCAGTTTAGAGCGTTCTGCGAGTGGAAAAGGAACATCCGTGCTTCGGGTCATGAGAACTTTTGCGCCTTTTTGCTCCAAAATCTCTTTTAAAAGCAGACCTACCCTAAGGTCTATCCATTCCTCACGTTCACCAGTGGGACCCTGACGGTAGCTGTCGGTTGCTGCTGAGCCTCCATGACCAGGGTCAATACAGATTATTTTACCACTTAATGTATTATTTGTTGACTTCGGCTGTGCAAAGGTACTTTGTATAAATTCTGCAAGGATAAGAAATAGAAATGCCCATTTTATAAAGAATTTATTGTGATTTAGTCTATACATGAGAATTTGAAGTTAATAAAAGGGACAGAATTAAAATTTTTCATGAAAATAGGTGATTATCCGGCCCATTTCATCCCGAATTTCTGCCGTTGGGATCATAAAGTTATTATTCATGAATGAATACATGTATTTTTTGCCTTTTCGGGTTACAAAAAATCCTCCCTGTAAATGAACGTTTTGAAGTGTCCCGGTCTTGGCCCAAACAAATGGTTGACCATTGTCTGTTTTGTAAGCATTTCGTAAGGTGCCACTTACTCCGCCGGCCGGCAGTAAATTATGCAGTCTTTCCTCGGTGCCTAACTTGTCCTTTAATTTAGTCAGAATTTTTATGATCGATCGCGGACTGAATAAATTATATCTGGATAATCCTGAACCATCTCTCCACTGGAATTTATCAGGAAGGTCATTTAACAAGTTTTTTGAGCTGTATGAGATGGCTGAATCAACACTGAGCTTTCCCGGAAGAAGAGAAGAGCAGAGATACAGAATCTGCTCTGCAAGGTAATTATCACTCGGGAGCATCATTCTTCTGTAAAGGCTATCTGAAGATATGCTGTAAATGGTCCTGGCATTTTGAGGCAAATTCATGCGGATAATGTTCACAGGTAGCTTGAGTGTATCACTAAGTGTTGAGGCTGTCAGTTCAGCTCCAGGCACTAAGTAAAGTGTTTGCCTATAATTTGCAGGCATTGTCATTTGCGGATACGTAAAATTATTGGTCTTATCATCTCTCCTGACACTGAATGTTCCAGGGTGGTATGATGTATCCTGTTTTAAGTGTTGCTTCAAAAAGGCCGGTTTGATCTCTAAATTTCCGTTCTTATTTGCATAGGCCAGAGCTCTGTTTTCACCAATTGGTAATGAAACCATTGCGATCTGGTAAATGGACGACCCATTGAATTCAGTTCCTGCATTGCTATGAGAGTAAAATAATTTTTTGCCTGAATTTTTAAGAAAATCATACACACGAGTTGATTTCAAATCCGGATGAAGAAAGGACGGATCTCCTGTTCCCCAAAAGATCAGGGAATCACCTTTGGTAACGTATCGAAGTCCAGGGATAGAATCACCCAGCATACTAAGTGCCGTGTATAAAGTAAAAAGCTTTGTATTTGATGCCGGTATTGCAGGTTTGTTTGCATCAAGTTCATATACCGGCTTCATTGTTTTGAGATCATAAAGTGAAAATCCGGTATAATGGTTTTTTAGAATTTCTGATGCAGCAAAGACTTTTGTTACTTTTCGTTTATTTAATTTTTGTGCTTCAGTTTTTAAACTAAATAAAAGCAAAATGAAAAAACAGAATAAACTGTTCATCAGGTTTTTATTTAAGTTTAACTTTTCAGGGATCATTTGTTTCGGTTTTTTTGTTTAATTCTTATCGCTGTAAATCGGCGGATCATGTCGCTTTTTGGGCAGGAGAAACTTTATGCAAGATAAGTTTCCCTTATGAAAGATAAAAGAACAATTAACAAAGCTGGCAGCGTTAAAACCCTGTCAGTCTTCTTCCCTTTTATCCATATATTTAGGATTAATGTTTAATATTGTGTCTATGCAAAAACTATTCATCATTGTGTTATTCAGCCTGTTTCCGGCGCTCTTAATGGCTCAGAATTCCTCGCGACCGAGGGAGATGGGCCTGAAGATCGGGGTGATGCCAGTCGGTGCTTTGAATGCTATCACAGATGTTCCCGGAGTTAAAGTAGGACATAAAACCCTGGTAATCGGAGAGTCAGTTCGTACAGGGGTAACAGCCATTCTTCCACATGATGGTAATTTGTTTCAGTCCAAAGTCCCAGCAGCAGTTTTTGCAGGAAATGGTTTCGGCAAACTGAGCGGGACTACTCAAATTGATGAACTCGGTACATTAGAAAGTCCGATTATTTTAACCAATACCCTAAATGTAGCTGAAGGTATTCAGGCTGTGATTGAACATACACTTACTCAGAAAGGCAATGAACTGGTACAATCGGTAAATGCCGTAGTTGGAGAAACTAACGATGGTAATTTAAATGATATACGTGGCCGTCATGTAAAAAAGGACGATGTTCTCTACGCCATTCGATCTGCTTCGGGAGGCCCAGTTACAGAGGGAAATGTGGGCGCAGGAACAGGAACGGTTTGTTTCGGATATAAGGGTGGAATTGGTACATCTTCAAGAAAATTACCTCAAAGTCTTGGCGGATATACGATAGGTGTTCTCGTCCAGACTAATTTCGGAGGGGTTTTGCAGATTGATGGTGTTCCTGTAGGTGAGGAATTGGGGAAATTCTCATTCAGTGATAAATTACTGAATAATATGGATGGTTCCTGTATGATCGTAGTAGCAACAGATGCACCCCTGGATGCAAGAAATCTGGAACGCTTAGCTAAACGGGCATTTATGGGAATGGCTAAGTCGGGTGGGATCGCCTCAAATGGAAGCGGCGATTATGTGATCGCTTTTTCTACTGCCGAAACTGTGCGTGTTCCCCATCAGCCTGCTCAGCCTGTAATACAATCCGGATATCTGCACAATGATTTTACCTCACAGTTATTCATGGCGGCTATTGAAGCAACGGAGGAAGCTGTTATAAATTCCCTTTTTGCTGCTAAAACAAGCACAGGGAATAATGGGCGTAAGATTGAAGCTCTGCCTCTGGATAGAGTAATTCCGATACTTAAAAAATACAATAGATTATAAAATGAGTAAATTATTTGTTTGGGTAAATGATTCTTTGATTCCTTCTGATACAGCGTATCTAAATATTTCTGATCTCGCAATACAAAGAGGCTATGGAATATTTGATTTTTTTAAAACCATAGATGGTAAACCTGTATTTCTTGAGGACCATTTGGATCGTTTATTACGGTCAGCTGTGCTGATGCGGCTCGAACCTAAGCAAAGCCGGTCAGAAATAAAAAGCAAGATCTTAAGTCTTATTGAAAGTAATAATCTGAATGATTCGGGTATAAAAGTCATACTGACTGGAGGATTTTCTCCTGACGGATTCAATATCGCAGAACCAAATCTGATTATCAGTCAGCAGGCTTTTCAAATCCCCAGAGCGATGTCAGAGACTGGCATAAGTATTTTGACACATGAATATCAGCGCCAGTTTTCAAACGCCAAAACGCTGGATTATTTACAGGCCATCTGGCTACAACCCATACTGAAAGAAAAAAAGGCAGATGATGTATTGTACTATTCTGACGGATTGATTCGTGAGTGTCCAAGGGCAAACATTTTTATTGTTACAAAGGATCAGAAGGTACTAACTCCCGAATCAGGGATGTTGAAAGGCGTTACCAGAAAACATGTACTTGAAATATCATCAGGCAAGTATGTGACCGAAGCCCGGGATATTAGTTTTGGAGAGCTTAGAAATGCCGGAGAAGTTTTTATTACCAGCACTACCAAAAATATTCTTCCGGTAGTTCAGGTAGATGGATATGTAATTGGTGATGGTAATCCGGGTGAAGTAAGCAGGACTTTGGCTCAGGAATATAACAGGATCATTTACGGATCCTGAAAAAGAATTTATCAGGATCCGTATTGATCCCTTTCCTGAATATTATAATCTGACTTTTACGATCAACTTCTTAATTACACCATCAGCAATCATGGGTGCATGTACATCTTCAGGAAAGAAGATAGCAAATTGATTGTCTGTTAATTCGAAATACGTGTCGGGGGCATCGTTGTAAAAAACAACATCCTTTTCAGGATTGTATTCGCCTTTAATTGATTTGCAAGTGTTTCGTGGTTTCCACCCCAGTTTTTCTTTACCGCTGATGCAAAGCTGAATGTCGATATTCTTATTATGGCATTCAAATTTAGAGATGGATTCTTCTGCTGTCATACCTTCTTTTTCCACAACAACATAATTTAAGCCTTCGCTGATCTCATATTTTCCAGCTTCAACATTTTTTAGATCAATTGAATTTAAAAATTCAAATGCTTTTGCAAAAAGTGGGTGAACGGAGGTGTATTTTCCTGCGTTTTCCAGCGTGTCTATGATCATAGTCTTTCTTTTTAATTAATTTTTTATATTAAAAATCCGCCCGGATTACAGGCGGATTTCTTAATTCATTTTGGTTAATTATCGTTGAACACGTCCTGAACCATCACCGCCTACCAAATCTTTTACTTCTGATAAAGTTGCATGATTTAAGTCGCCAGGAATGGTATGTTTGATTGCAGAAGCTGCAACTCCAAACTCAGCTGCATCGCTTAATTTCATGCCTGTAACCAGGCCATAGATAAATCCGCTGGCAAATGAGTCGCCACTACCTACACGGTCAACAATACGAACTTCATATGATTTGGTATGATAAAATTCAGTACCATCATAAACCAGTGCGGACCAGCCATTATCTGAAGCACTGTGGCTTTCCCTCAAAGTTGAGGCAATATATTTGAAGCCGAACTTAGCTTTCATTTGCTGGAATACATCTTTGTAACCATCCAGGTTCAGTTCTCCTTTAGTGACATCAGTACCTTTGCTGGTAAATCCCAAAGTTGTGTCAGCATCTTCCTCATTACCGATACAAACATCAACATACTGGCAAAGTCTGGTCATAACTTCCCTTGCTTTTTCTTTAGACCATAATTTCTTACGGTAGTTCAGGTCAATGCTGGTAGTAATTCCTCTGGCTTTTGCGGCTTTTAAAGCAGCTTCTGTTAATGCTGCAGCTTTATCACTTAATGCAGGGGTAATCCCGGTGGTATGGAACCAATCTGCACCTTCAAATATCTTATCAAAATCGAATTCAGAAATTTCAACTTCAGAAATTGATGCATCTGCACGGTCATACACTACCTGTGAAGCACGCATAGAAGCTCCCGTTTCCAGAAAATAGATTCCTAAACGCTTTCCGCCTCTTGCAACATATTGAGTATCAACACCATATCGGCGTAAATGGTTAATTGCAGACTGCCCTAAAGGGTTGTTTGGAACTTTAGATACAAAGGTTCCGTTTAATCCGTAATTGCATAGTGCAGCGGCTACGTTTGCTTCACCGCCACCATAGGTAACATCAAAACTATCACTTTGTACAAATCTTTTGAAATCGGGAGTCGATAGACGCATCATTATCTCTCCAAGAGTTACGACTTTTTTAGCCATGGCTTAATTCTGTATTTAATTGAAAGAACTTGTTAAAATCCAAATTTAGGATAAGCAAAAATACATTAATGGGTGATAATTAAAAGTTTTATCCGTGCTTTCTTAATTATAACAGACAAAATGTTACGAAAGCGGATAAATACTTTGATTTTCGTTTCAGCTTAGCTAATTATTTATTAATTAGCTAATTTAGGGGCTTAGTTTTACTTAAATTATATTACTGATGAGCAAGAAAGAAGAACTCTTGAAATTAATACCCGAGCAGGGGATATTGCCTTTATATTTTAACAGAGATAAAGAAACCAGTATAGGGCTTTTAAAGGCATTATATAGTGCAGGGATCCGCGCAGTAGAATATACAAACAGGGGAGAGGCTGCCCTCGCAAATTTCAGGGAAATGAGAAAAGTAGTTGATTCCGAACTTCATGGAATGTACCTCGGAATTGGAACAATCAAAGACGGAACAATGGCTCAGACTTTTATCGATGCGGGTGCAGATTATATTATCTGCCCGGGTCTGGTGGAGAGTGTTGCAGAAGTTGCAGATAAACATGATATGTTATGGGCACCTGGTTGTATGACCCCAAGTGAAATAATCAGAGCAGAGACATTAGGTGCTAAAATGATTAAACTATTCCCTGGAAATGTTTTGGGGCCGGGCTTTATGTCAGCAATTAAGGAATTGTTTCCGAATCTTAAATTTATGCCTACAGGTGGGGTAGATCTTGACCGGGCAAATATTGAAGGATGGTTCAAAGCAGGAGTATGTGCCGTTGGAATGGGTAGTAAGCTCGTAAGCAAGGACATCATGGAAAACAAGAAATACGATGAGCTGATTGCTTCAACCAAGTCGGTTTTAGAAATCATCAAATCGATAAGAGCGTAATTCACCATATGGATATTGAAAGCCGGCAGAATTTTTCTGCCGGCTTTTTTTGTTCAGAATGTGAACTCAATCCCTAATTACCTTTAAAATCTGGTTAAAATTGCAATCTGATGTTCCGGATTATCAGTATTGTATCATTTTTACTCGATAGGGTTTTGAAAGCCTGTTATTTTCTATTTTTATAACTTCTGTAGCTTGTCTGAACGTATCTTACCTTAAAGTTCAGCTGTTTTGTGAAACGGGTAAGAATCTAAAAGGAATGTTCAGATCTTTATATTTACTTTATTTAGTTTTTTCATTCTGGATGCTTCCAGCTTCGGAAGCTATTGCTCAAAGTACATCAAATGAAGGGACTGATTTTTGGGCTGTTTTTCCAACACATATGCCTGCAGGATCCAGAAATGGTAATGTTATCCAGTCATTTCCTGCAGAATATTCAATATTTATAACTGGAAAGCAGACATCAACAGGTACAGTAACTGTTGGGAATTTTGTTAGCCCTTTTGTACTTCCCGCTGCTAATGCAGTAATCGAAATCAAGATCCCGAGGTCGCAGGCATATATTAATGAAATTGAAGCGGGTAATGTGCTAGCAGGAAGGGCAATCAGGGTTAAGGTGGATCCCGGTAAACCCAAAATTGTTGTTTATGGACATATTTTTGCTGGTCGTCGCTCTGCGGCATCTCTAATATTACCAGTTGAAGCATTAGGGCAACAATATTTTAGTATGAATTACTCAGTTGGAATTCCTACGGATGGAGGACAAAATCATCTAGTGGTAGTGGCCAATGAGCCTGAAACCAGAGTGTTTCTCCAAAAGAATGGAAAGGATCTAGTCCCCGGGGGCATCTTTCTGAAGAATGCCGGAGATTTATATGAATTCCTATCACCTGCGGATCTAACTGGAACAAAAGTATTTGTTGATCCCGTATCTTCAGCGTGTAAAAAAATAGTACTGTTTTCGGGTACTACTAATTCTACAATTATACCGGCAGGATGTAACCCTGGTCGGGATGATATATCCTCAGATCCTTTATATCAGCAGAACTATCCCGTCGATAGTTGGGGTAAATCTTACGGATTTATTCCATTCAGTTCAAGAAGTCTGAGTGGTGGAGGGGTAAGGACTAGGGGTAATTTTGTTCGTATCCTGGCAAAAGAAAATAATACAATCGTAAAATACAATGGCAGTCAGGTTGCAGTTCTCAATGCAGGTGAGTACTTCACAACTTTAAGTCCAGACAATCAACCAGCCTATATAGTAGCAAATAATGCAATCGCAGTCGCACAATATTCTTTAACCGAATTCTGTTCAGGTGGAGGTGTTGGTGATCCAGATATGGTTATATTAAATCCAATCGAATACAATATTAAGAGTATTACTGTTTACTCTTCAAATAAGGAAAATATCAGTGAGAATTATGTAAATATCCTCATCAAAACGGCTGCAGCCGCCTCTTTCAGGATCAATGGAAGGGCTCCCGGCGGAACTTTTGCTGCTTTAAGAAGCAATCCGGAATTCTCTTATTTGCAGCTCAACCTGAATCAATACACAACACAGATATTCAATTTATCTGCCTCCGATGGCTTCAATGCAATCGCCTATGGATTTGGGGATAAGGAGTCCTATGCTTATTCTGCAGGTACAAATTTAGCCTCAAGCCAGTTTGTAAAGGCAATTAACAAAATCACACTCGAGGAGATAAACAATGCCTGCACAAGGCAGGATCTTGACTTTAAGCTTACCCTGACAGCACCTGCATCAAACTTAACCTGGCAACTTGATGTAAATGATCCGCCGGTAACACAGACTAATCCGGTGGCAGTACCTGTTGTAAAGAATGGAATCACTTTTTATGAGTATTTATTCCCAAAGAACCTTGGATATAGTCAGGCTGGCCAGAAGTCGATCAAAATCATTGCAAAATACGCGACACTTGCCGGATGTAATCTTGATGAACAGGAAATTGACTATCAGTTTGATGTCTTTGATCCACCTGAGGCACTATTTTCAAATACAAACAACATCTGTTCCAATAGTGAAATAAGCTTTACAGATATGAGTAAAGATAATGGCAACCCTATAACTTCCTGGGAATGGGATTTCGGAGATGGGAACACATCAATTGACCAGAACCCAAAGCATATTTTTATGAATCCGGGTTCATATCCTGTTGTTTTGAAAATTAAGAATTCAACAATTTGTGATGTAAAGGAATTTAAACGTGATATACTGATTCGGGCAAGTCCGGTTGCAGATTTTTCTTTTTCAAGTCCGGGCTGTGATAATGCCGCCATCCTTTTTACTGATCTTTCGAAGGCAGTTCAGGGGAATATTATAAAACGTGAATGGGATTTTGGTGATGGTATAAAGTTGGATAATTCTGGTTCTGCAACGATCAGTCACCAATACACTTCGGGAGGGCAGTTCAAAATAAGTCTGAAGGTTACCAGCGAATTTGGCTGTGAAAATGTACTTACCCGCGAATTAAATATTACTACACCTTTTCTTGAGGCCGGAAAAGATACAATCGTTTTACGTGGTGGGACAGTAAAATTTAATATTCAGGCAACCGGAACGAATTTAAAGTATAAATGGACTCCCTCAACCGGACTCGACCGCGATGATGTAAGAAATCCGGTTGCCGCTCCGGCAAATGATACCCGTTATTATGTCACTATAAGCTCAGACGAAGGTTGTATTTTAAAGGATGATGTTCTTGTAAAAGTACTTGAAATGCCTTTTATCCCAAATACATTCACACCAAATGGAGATGGGGTTAATGATGCATGGGATATTGAATACCTGGATAGTTACCCCGGGGTAAGTGTAAATATTTATAATCGATTTGGAATAAAAGTGTTTGCTTCAATTGGATACCTTAAAGCCTGGGATGGTAATTTGAATGGGCAATTACTACCTGTTGGTACTTATTATTATGTTATTGATCCTAAGATCGGATTACCTGTGTTCAAGGGCTGGGTAACCGTAATACGATAGTGTCAGAAATTCAGCCTGTTTATTAGTTGATTTTTGGATATTGTTTATACAAATAATTACAAGATTGAATATCGACAATGAAAATGATTATTTAACTTGTTCAAATTATCAATTATGAGATTTTTACAGGAGATTAGGTTTTGGATTTATTATGATAAGCTTATCGTTCAAAATAGAATATTAATGAAGAGAGTCATTGCTATTTTCTTTTCTTTTTTGATTTGCCAGTTTGTGCTTGCTCAACAAAAGCCTCAGTATACTCAGTACGTCATGAATAATTTTATTTTAAATCCAGCTATTGCGGGTATTGAGAATTATGTGGACGTAAAGGCTGGCTATCGTGCTCAATGGCAGGGCCTTGATGGTGCACCGGTAACTTCCTATATTTCAATTCATGCACCCTTGGGCAAAAACTTTTTATATGGCACATCCACCTCTATGCCACAGGGAGGAGGAAGTAATCCCAATAGCCGGAGTTATTTGCAGAATTACATGGCTTCTGAACCCCATCATGGTGTTGGTTTTACTGCTGTCTCTGACAAAGCAGGGCCAATTTCCAGAACAGATGTTAACCTGAATTATGCATATCATATTGGTATAACAGAACAGGTGAACGTATCAGTTGGGGTAGCAGCAGGAATTTCGAAGATTTATCTCGACCGATCTAGTTTGGTACTGGAAAATCCAAATGATCAGGCGATCGGAAATGGTAATTATGATAATTTTAAGCCGGATCTGAGTGCAGGTATCTGGCTTTACGGACCCAGATTTTTTGCCGGAGCATCAGCACAACAACTATTAAGAAGTCCGATAGGTTTCAGCGACGATCCCGTAACTTATGATCAGGGAAGAAAAGTGCCGCACATATTCGTTACTGCAGGATATAAAGTTTACCTGGGAGATGATTTTGCCGCAATTCCCTCTGCATTATTAAAAATTGTGAATCCTGTTCCCGCTTCTGTGGATGTAAACTTAAAATTAGCTTATCAGGATCGCTTTTGGATTGGTGGCAGTTACCGTAAGGATGATGCATTTGCCGGAATGGCCGGGTTTAATATAGGATCATTTATGAATATCGGTTATTCATACGACCTTACCACATCCGGATTGAACACGGTAAGTAATGGCTCCCATGAAATTGTTCTGGGCATATTTTTAAATAACCGATATAAGGTGACTTGCCCGCAGAAAAGCTGGTAATTGTTAGTTGCCAGTTGTCTGTTATCAGTTGCCTGTGGGAATAGTGCTGATTTGAAATTAGTTTTTCAGAATCGAAAACCCTTGTTTTCGGCAATTTAGAATAAGTTGATAGTTGAAATGGACAGTTGAGAATAGAGAATTTCAAATGAAGCAATTAGTTACCGGTAACAGACAACTGGTAACAGGCAGCAAATACAATTGACAATTGAGCGTTGAGACCATATAGCTATTGGGTTGAGAATGTAACTTATCTCAATACTCAATACTACATCTCAATACTCTTTAAAGTTCTTTCCTTAACCGCGCAACCGGAATATTCATTGCTTCACGGTATTTTGCAACAGTTCGTCTGGCGATATTGTATCCCTTTTCTTTGAGAATTTCAGTAAGTTTTTCATCTGCCAGAGGGCGGCGCTTGTCTTCTTTTCCGATACACTCTTCGAGGATCTTTTTTACTTCCTTGTTGGATACTTCTTCACCACTGTCCATTTGTATGGCTTCAGAAAAGAATGATTTTAATAGAAAGGTTCCGAATTCGGTCTGTACATATTTTGAATTAGCCACCCGCGAAACTGTTGAAATATCCATCCCAATCCGGTCAGCGATATCCTTTAAGATCATCGGCTTTAAATTTTTATCATCACCGGTAAGAAAATATTCATACTGATAATCCATGATGGCTTTCATAGTTTTAAGCAGTGTTTGCTGCCTTTGCTTAATCGCATCAATAAACCACTTCGCTGAATCCAGTTTTTGTTTTACAAATTGAACTGCTTCCTTAAGTTTCTTATCTTTCTCAGCTGTCTTATCATAATGTTCAAACATGTCCTGATAAGAGCGGCTTACTCTGAGTTCAGGTGCATTTTTAGAATTCAGGGTCAGGAATAGTATCCCGTCATTATTGCTGATATGAAAATCTGGTATGATTTGCAGCTGTTTGGTAGTTACAGCATTGGAGTCACCTGGTTTCGGATTGAGTTTAAGAATTTCATTGACTACTTCTTTAAGCTCTTCGGAGTCCATATTTAAGGAACGTTCAAGCTTATCATAGTGTTTCTTTGTAAACTCATCCAGGTAATCTTCAACAACCATTATTGCTTTCTGAATGATAGGATTAGAGTCTTTTTTCCTTAGCTGGATAAGTAAACACTCTTGTAAGTCTCTTGCACCAACTCCAGCAGGATCAAAGGATTGTATCACCTTCAGCATTTCATTAACCTCTTCATCCTCGGCAAATACATTTTGAGAAAATGCGAGATCGTCTACTAAAGAAGCAACCGGCCGTCGTAAATATCCATCATCATCCAGGCTTCCGATCAATTGTTGTCCAATCCGGAAATCCTGATCAGAAAGAGGCAAGAGATCTAATTGTGCTTGTAAACTTTCGAAAAAGGAGCTTTGAACGGCTATAGGAATCTCTTTCCGTTCATCATCATCATCCCCATTCTGTTCATATTTTGAACCATAATCATTAATATTATCGTCCTGAAGGTAATCGTCAACATTGAATTCATCCATACTTTCCTGCGAATCTTCCTGATTGAAATTGTCATCATCAGGGTCCCGGTCAGGGTATTCTTCAGCAGGCTCATTCATATTCGCCAGACTTAAATCTTCAAGTGCCGGATTATCTTCCAGTTCTTCTTTAATACGGGTATCAAGGGAAACTGTTGGAACCTGCAGTAATTTGATGAACTGAATCTGCTGCGGAGATAGTTTTTGAAGAAGTTTTTGTTGAAGGTTTTGTCTTAACATAAAGTGAATTCTCCGGTAAATTTACATAAATATTGATTGATGGAATAGTCATCCATAAAATATGTTTGTAACAGAAAGATATACTAGCTTTTTCAAAATTTGTTTCTTTACCTAATATATATAAATTTAAAGCAGGATTAAATCATAAAAACTATGGCTATTGTAAAAGAATTCAGGGAATTTATCTCAAAGGGGAATGTGGTTGATCTAGCTGTGGGTGTGATCATAGGAGCTGCATTTGGCAAAATTATCAACTCTTTGGTTGATGATGTTTTGATGCCCCCAATAGGTTATCTGCTGGGTGGAGTTGATTTTTCACACAAAAAGTGGGTACTTGTTTCTGCAGATACCGTCAACAAAATAGAGGAAGTTGCCATTCGTTACGGAAATTTCATAAATACCATTATTCAATTTTTGATTATGTCCTTATGTATATTCGCAGTTATTAAGGCCATCAATGCGCTGAAACGGCAGGAAAAAGCAGCGCCGGCTGCCCCTGTTGCTCCGGGTGCTGAGGAAGTT